>Ga0326728_10000607_pt1 | contig 137974 bp, 106 predicted proteins | sample MB3enrmetagenome_FD_207602 | JGI IMG/M metagenome (GOLD analysis project Ga0326728, IMG submission 207602) | Lab enriched peat soil microbial communities from McLean, Ithaca, NY, United States - MB31MN | ecosystem: Environmental > Terrestrial > Soil > Wetlands > Peat | place: USA: New York...
GTGATGGTCACCATCATCTGGTCGATGGGCATGACGCCGTTATCAACACCGATGATCACGCGAGGAAAATTGGTGGAGGGAAACACTGCTACGGGGATGGTAAACGCCAAGTAGCCGCCCACGAACGCCAGGGTAAGAATGAGGAAGATGATCGATTTCGAATGGCGTACAAACCAGTATGGCGATTCCGATTTCAAGAGCCAGCTCCCTTGTGCAACACCAGCTTCACTTATCTCTTCGCGGACCGAGGACAAGACTCACCACAAAACATTCAGAGACTCTAGAGAAAGAACCCCCACTCGAAATTTGATTTTGTTTCTGTTCTCCGCCACCTCTGTGCCCTCTGTCGGGAGTCTTTTCTTCGGCCGTGGCAATAGCCGCGTTGTGCTACTCCTTATTTCCACCGTTTTCCGGTTCGGCCGCCGGGGGCGCTTCGATCTGCACCTTGGTCTTCTCCAGAATGTCCGGGTCTTCCTTGGAGAGGTCGTAGGCTCCCACGGTCACCACATGCTCGCCCGCCTGGAGCCCTTCCGTAACTTGGGCGTCATCGCCATCGCGGATGCCGATTTTCACGCTTTTCTGGTGGGGCTTTTTCTGCGCATCGACAACCATCACGGAAGTGCCGCCGTCCGGGGCGGTCAGCACCGCGACGGCGGGAATCACCACGGCTTTAGGCACGGTTTCCGCGATGATCGTAAGGCGGGCGCTGCCCCCCGGCCGGATGCGTTCGTGAGGATTGGGAGCCTGCACCCAAACCTCCACTGTGGTGCTACCCGGATCCAGAGCGGGGCTGATCATCGTCACCTTGCCGGGAACGTCTTCGGCCATTCCCGGCGCCGAGATACTGGCGGTATTCCCCACCTTGAGCGCCGCAGCCTGCTGTTGGTCGATATGAGCTCGCGCCACTACTTGCGAAAGATCCATCACGGTAATCAGGGGGGAACCTGCCGCGGCCATCTCCCCGGGATAGAGCGGGCGGTCCGTCACGACGCCGTCGATGGGGCTGCGCACCTCAGCGAAGCTCAGTTGCGCCTGCGCTCCCAGGTATTTGCCACGCGCAGAGGTCAATTGCCCTTCGGCGGCTTTCAGCTCCTGCTCTTTACCGAATTTCTGCAGCGACTCCAGGTGTCTGCGTAGAAGGTCAAATTGATTGCGGGCCTGGACAAAGGCCAGGTTGGCATCGTCCACGTTCTTGCGTGCCGTGGCGCCTTGCTGAAGGAGATTTTGCTGGCCCTGATAAACCTTCTGCGCCGATTGCATCGCCTCCTGGGCAGCCTTGACGTCGAGTTCTGCTTTTCGAATCTCCTCCGGCAAGGATTGCTTGGTGGCGGTTTCATATGCCGCTTGGGCTTGTTCGTAAGCCCCCTTCGCGTCAGTCACGGCAGCGACGAGGTCCTGATCCTCAAGCTGGGCGAGCAGCTCTCCGGCGTGAACGTGGCTTCCGCGTTCCACAAAAAACTTGCGAACCGGCGCGCTTATCTTCGGCGTTAGAGCTGCTTGGCGGGGAGGATAAATCACAGCATCGGTAAAGATTTTGCGCTCGATCTTTTCAGTTTCTGCTGTCGCCACCTGCACGGTGACGGTGGGTGCAACCTCACTGCCCTCCTTCTTCGAACATCCTGGCCACATTGCCAGAGCTAACAAGAGGAGACCGGCAATAACGCTCGAGGCGCGGAGCCCCCAAGCTCTTCGCGAGGCACTTCCATGCGGATCCGACGAAGACCTGTTCGTTTGAGGTATCGAGTGGCCTGCCATGCGCATGTCCCCAATCACGGTTAGAAGGATCCCGTCAGCGTTTGCAGTTGGGCCAGCGCCAGCCGGAAGCGCGCCTGGGCATCATCATAAGCGTTGCGGGCCTGCGAAAGCGTGTTTTGCGCATCCACGACTTCCAGTGCCGAGGCCTGCCCGGCCTGATACCTCAAGGTCGTCAGCCGCAACCCCTCGCTTGCCAGGTTGGCGGTTTCACGCAAGGTGTCCACCGTTGACTTGGCAGTATGGGCTTCGTTGTATAAAGAATACAACTCGCTGATCGTCTGCCGCTGGGCCAGGGTCAATTCCACGCGCGCCTGCTGGCGGTGATACTCCGCCTGCCGCAGTTTGCTGCGCAGGGTGCCCCAATCCCACACGGGCAGATTCAGGGTTATGGTAGCAAAATATCCGACGTTGGGAAGAGGGCCCTTTTCGGGAAAGGCCGCCACCACGCTGCGGAGAGCGAAGGCGTTGGCTTCGATACCATAGTCAAGATCGGTGCTGATGGAGGGAAGCAGCGCGGAGCGCGCGGCGGAAACGCCGAGACTCGATTCTCGCACCGCTTCCATGGCCACGCGCAGGTCCGGGTTTTCACGTGCCGCCATCGCCCGCGCGTCAGAGAAAGAGGGCAGGCTCTGCCCCTGGTCAAGGTCGTCAACCACGGAGAAGTTTTCGGTGAGCGTGGGAAAAACCAGAACCGCAAGCGTCAAGCGGTCATTTTCCATCTGCAACTGCGCATCCCGCAAAATCGCCTGCTGCTGGTTGAACTGAATCTGGGCCTTGATGACATCACTGTGCGCGGCCTCGCCCTGGCTTTCCTGGTCCTTCGTCATGGCCAGAAAACGCTCCGACTGTTTCAGGCTCTCCTGCGCGGTCTCGTATTTTCTCTGTGACACGACCAGGGCGTAATAGTCTTTGGTGACAGTGACCTTCAAGCCCCGGTGCGCGATCTCAGCCTTGGCTTGGGCCAGCGCCTCCAGGGCCGCGCCCCTTCGGTCCCCTACCATGGTCAGCGTGCTTAGTGAAAAATCCTGGTGCACCACGCCCCACTGGCGGTAAACATGGACGCCGTCTTGGGTGACGTACCTCCCCGTGGAAATCTTCCCGTTGCCCTGCGTGAGAAGAGCGGCTGTTTCGAGACCCAGCGAAGGGAGCCCCGCCGCGCGCGCTTGCACGTGGTCCTCCTTGGCGATCTTGGCATCGGTAACTGCGGCGGAGTATTGCGCGTCGTTTTTCTCCGCGCGGTCGAGAGCGTCTTGCAGTGTGATCGTAACGTGAGGCAATGCCTGGCCCGGCTCGACGGGCTGCACGAGCTGTAATCCACTTTCGTCCGGACTATGTGAATCGGCATTTTGTGCCGCCAAGGGCGCGGGCAGCGACAATGCGCTCAGCAAGACCCCCAGCGCCAGGGGCGCTGCAAAGCCTGCCAGCCGCTGGGCCTCAGGCCTCCATTGATTGTGCCTCCGCATGGCAACCCGGTAGTTGCGGGCCCCAGTGTATATTCCCACTTGCATATGCTCCCTCCCATTCTTAAATTCGATTGATTCCCCAAGGTCTCGAAAGAAGGCAATAATAACCTAAATTCTGCCGCGCGAGTTTTGTGCTACTCCACCGTGATCCCTCCAAAGTCATACCAACCGTCGGGTTCCAGCCCCTCGTTCGCAAGCTTGATGGCCGGTTGCCCGGTCCGGGGGTCCAAGAGCGCCACACGCAGGCGGTAGCCGCCGGGCTTCAAACCTCCGGGGATATAAACAGGTCCGTCAAACACCGCATCGCCGGGCAGCCACTTGCGCACATCCACGGGCAACTTTATCACCGCACTCGCCCTCGCAGAGCGCAGCTCCAGCGCCAGTTCATACGAGCGATAAACCGGAGCGACCCCCGCGTTCAGCCACCACATGTGCAGCGGTTCGATCGTGCCCGCCTGGACAGCCTGCGGATACTCCAGCCGCCGCAAGATGAATCGGTAGCCCATGTGCTTCTCGAAATCGTCGAAGGCTTTTTTCCACTCCGCCGGAATCGCCGACGACTTGATGTTCACTGACGACACGTGCCAACGCAGCGCCTGGTCAAAGATAGAGTTGAGATCCCACCCCTGTTGCTTCCAGTAGCCTGGCACCCAACAGGATTCAAGCGAAACCGGACGGCGTTGCCAGACGTTCTGTATTCCCGTGCGCACGACCTGTTGAGGGTACACGTCCAGCATTTCCGCAAGGAAGAACGGATCGTCAGAGGAAGTTCGCATGTCACCCCAGCAGTCCAGCCGCCAGCCCGCGCCGTGTTCTGTTCCGTAGGCCAAGGCTTTTTCCTCGTCGAAGTTCATCAGCAGCGGCGTGCGCTTGAACGCTTCGAGCCAGATATCCACCAATTTCTCCTGCACTTCCAACGCCGGCATGTAGGGGCTCCAGCCTTCGCCCCAATAACCGACCGAGGAGATATCGACGCTGTCTAAATCCGGATGCCCGTCGTAGCGCTCGCCCGCCGCCGCCACCAGCGCTCCCCAGAATTTCAGATACAACGGGTCCGCGAAGTCGGGTTGCCAGATCTCGCCGTCCTTGTCCGTGGCTTGGTTCGCTCGCCGCGCCCCCGACTGGCGATACCACTCTGGCAGCGGGTGCTTCTCGTCGTAGGGCATCAGCCGAATCGCCAGCGTCTGCTGATGCGCGCGCGCCTGCCGCAAGGCTTCATCCAATATCTCCCAGCGGATTTTTCCCTGCTCCGGTTCGATGGCCTCCCAGAACCAGCGGCAGTAAGCAATCGAGGACGCGGGGAAATCCACCGCTCCTGCTGCCGGGGCCAACTTTACGACCGGGCCTTCTTCCGACCAGCCGAGGGCGGGGTTGATCGCGTCCCCATTGAAGCGCTGGAAAGTCTCGATCCCCATGTCTGGATTCACCAACACCGCGTCGATCTCCCTCGGGCGAACGACCACCCTGCCACTCTGCGCAACCGCCACGGCGGCGAGCGCAAACAAGCTGACCAAGCACAAAACAATTCCTCGCCACATGACCGCGTTCCTTATAAGGGTATTTGACCTCAGGCATTCTACTCCAGCCGTTTTGGGCTGCAAGAAGCGATCGCGAAGACTTTCTCTGCGCGGATTCACTTGCCAGGGGGTGGTTGGTGGGCAAAAGGTACGCGAGCGTTCGACAGGGGAGTGAGACCCCCCCGGCGGCGACCCCTTGCCGCCGTGGAGTCAAAATGTCCCCGGCGTTTTTCACCCCGCGTTTTGTTCCACTAGATTTCGCTTCAGGTTCCGACTATTATCGGTCCCTTCTCTGTAGCTTCGGTCGAACGGCGACTGCCGGCGGCTTGAGGATCGCTGGAGAAAGAAAACGGCCAAGGAGTTCCGCAATGAAACGTGTGCTCGTGGCATTGTTCGGCTGGTTCTTGCTGACCGGTTTAGTGTGGGCTCAGGCGGGGAGTGGTTGGATATCCATCTTCAATGGCCGAGACCTGAGCGGCTGGATCAACAACGGACAGGAAAAATGGGTTGTAGACGACGGCGCCATTCTGGGCGAAAGCACGGTGGGTCACTACGGCTATTTGACCACGGAGAAAACCTACAGCGATTTTTCGCTGCGGTTGAAGTTCAGGCCTGAGACCGATGGCAACAGCGGCGTATTTACGCGCTCGCGCATCACCGGAGACTCGCCCAAGACCGGCCCGGACATCGAGGGCATGCAGGTGGAAGTCGATCCCACGCGGCACACGGGCGGGATTTACGAAAGTGGGCGCCGCGGCTGGGTAGCCATGCCCTTGCCCGCTTGCGAGAAGGCCATCAAGCCCCGCGACTGGAACGATCTGGAGATCGCCGAAGAAGGCCGGCATTACGTGACGCGATTGAACGGTGTGCCGTGCGTGGACTACATGGATCCGGACCCGAAGTTCACGGAGGGCGTGATCGGTTTACAGCTCCACACCGGTGGCGGAGTGAAGATTCGTTTCAAGGATATTTACATCAAAAAGCTCGGGGGACGGGATTAGAGATACGGGATACGGGGTACGGGATACGGGGTACGGGACACGGGATTCGGGGTGCGGAAACCAGGGGTTTGGAATTAGGGATCAGGGAATCGACGCGCGGGAGGCAGGAATGGTGATTGGGGATTCGGATGCCGTGATAAGAAATCGGGCGCGGGTCCGAGAACCTGAATCCCGTGCCCCGTGTCCCGTATCCCGTATCTCGTGTCCGAACAAAAGGAGGATTTGAAATGAGCGATCAATCCAACAAACAGCTTGGCCGCAGGGAATTCCTGGGTGCCGCCACGGCCGCAGGCTTTATGATCATCAAGCCGCAGCTTGTGCGGGGGACGGCGGCGAACTCCCAGGTTCGTTTTGGAATTCTCGGCTGCGGAGGCCGCGGCACCGCCGTGGGCTCCGGTTTCGTGCAGGATGCCGGCGCGCGGGTCACCGCCCTGGCCGACCTTTTCGCCGACCAACTTGATGCCGCGCACAAGCACTACGACGAAATCCAGCAAGCCAAGGGCTACGCGGCCATCGACCCTGCGCAACTTTTTAAAGGGCCGAATGCTTACCAGGATATTGCCGCTTCGAAAGAAGTTGACTTCATCCTGATTACGACACCGCCCTACTTCCATCAGCACCATCTGGAGACGGTGGTCAACGCCGGCAAGCACGTCTATTGCGAGAAGCCCATCGCCGTGGACGTGCCGGGGGCCCACCACGCCATCCAAATCGGCGAAAAGGCGCAGGGCAAGCTGAGTCTGGAGGTGGGATTCCAGATTCGCATGGCGCCGCCCATGGCGGAGTTGACCCGCCGCATCCATGAGGGCGCGCTCGGCAAGATCGGTTGCGGCCTGGCTTTCTATTACTGCGGGCACATCGACCGCCCGGAATGGGCCGCCGCCTCCCCCGAGGAAAAGCGGTTGCGCAACTGGGTATGGGACCGCGCGCTTTCCGGCGACATCATCGTGGAGCAGAACATCCACGTCATCGACATGTGCAACTGGATGCTCCAGGGGCACCCCCTGAAGGCCGAGGGCACGGGCAGCCGCAAGCTGCGTGCGGACACGGGCGATTGCTGGGATAACTTCAACGTGCTTTTTACGTATCCGGGCGACGTGCAAATCAGTTTCGGTTCCTGTCAGTTCGGGCACCCCAATTTTGACGCCGCCGTCAGCTTGTACGGAACGGAGGGCAGTTCCGAGGCGCATTACGATTGGCGCGTCAACATCGCCGGCGACCACAAATGGGATGCGGGATTGGGTGCGGCGCGAGAAGCCGAGCAGTTTTCCGTCTCAGGAAAGTTTAAGGGTTCGCTCGATCAAGCCGACCCCGAGAAGCAAAAGGGCTTTGTGGCCAGCATCACCAGCGGACAGTTCCACAACCAGGCGGCGCTGGGCGCCGAGTCCGCGATGAGCGCCATGCTGGGCCGGAATGCTGCCTACAAGGGCCACCTGCTCACCTGGGAGGAACTGCAAAAGTCGAAAGAGGTGTACGAGCCGAAGATCGATATCACCAAGTTCGCCTGAAAGGTGTCAGGTGCCGGGGAAGAAGTCAGGAGTGAATAGAGGGCTGCACGCTCTTGGTTTCCACTTCTGGCTCCTGACTCCTATCTTGGAGGCCATCATGAATCAGCATACGTCGCGTCGAGATTTCTTAAAGGTTTCCGTTGGAGCTGCGTGTGTGTCTCCCCTGGTGTCGCTCGCCCCCGCCGCTACGAGCCTTGCCGGGGTCGCGCCGGCGGCCGCCCCAGCCGGTGACCGTATCAAGAAGGCCGTGCAGATTAACATGTTACCCAAGCAGTTAAGCTACGCCGACCGCTTCAAACTAGCCCGTGACGTGGGCTTTGAGGGCGTGGAAGGCCAAACCGTCGCGGACCCGAAGGTGGCCGAGGAGATCAAGAAGGCCGCGGAAGACGCCAAGATCCGCATCCATTCCGTCATGAACATGGCCCATTGGGACAACCCGCTCTCCTCGAGCGATCCGGCGGTGGTCGAGAGATCCATGGAAGGGATGAAGGCTTCGCTGCACAACGCCGCGCTCTGGGGAGCGGAGACCGTGCTGCTGGTCCCGGCCGTGGTCAATCCCCAGACCGGTTACCGGGACGCCTGGACGCGCTCGCAGAGCCAGATTCGCAAGCTCATCCCTCTGGCCGCGCAGCTCAAGGTCGTCATCGCCATCGAGGAAGTGTGGAACAAGTTCCTGCTCAGCCCGCTCGAAATGCAGGCTTACGTGACCGAGTTCCAGAGCCCCTGGATCAAAACCTATTTCGATGTCGGCAACGTGGTGCTTTACGGCTATCCCCAGGACTGGATTCGCACGGTGGGGAGAATCATCGCCAAGGTTCACCTGAAGGACTTCAAGATGGGGAAAGGCTGGAGCCCCGTCACCGCGCAATTCGTGAACCTCGGCGAAGGTGACATCGATTGGGCGGCGGTGCGCAAAGCGTTTCGAGAGGTGGGTTACACCGGCTGGGCGACGACGGAGCTGGAGGCCGGTGACGAGGCCTATCTGCGCGACGTGAGCCGGCGCGTGGATCGCCTAGTGCTGGGGTTGTAACGGGTTGACGAAAAACCCCGGCTGGGTCTCGCCGAGGTCAGCAAGCGTAGCGCAGACCTCCAGGGTTGAGGTCTGCGGTTCTTCATCAGATTCATGCTACCGAATCCGAAGGCATTCCCCATCATTGAGATCTGAAGTTTTTCGCAGGAAGAGCCGCGGAAAAACAGGTCCGCACTACTTGCTTTCAGTGCTAGATTCTAACCTGCGCGGGAGGAGGTTCGTCGAACGGCGGGCATCGTGAGACTCTCCCTGCTGCCTCCGGGAAGGTAAAATGAAGAACCAGCCATTCCACCGGCGGAGATTCTTGAAGACGGCTGGGGCAAGTGCGCTGCTCGCGGCGTCCGGCATAGTATCCTCTTTACCCGCGCCGACGGAAGGTTCCGCGTCACCCGCGCGAGGACTGGAGTCTATGGGAGATCCTGCTATCGCCAATCTTATCATCCTGGATCCTGCGCACTTTCACGCGGCCGTCCTGCAAGAGCGGATGATCGCCGGAATTGACAAGCGTGTTTCCATTTACGCTCCGCTCGGCCCCGGTCTGCTGATTCACTTGCAACTCATCGAACAATTCAATAGCCGGGCCGATCATCCCACGAGCTGGGAATTGGATATTCACTGTAGCCCCCGGTCGCTGGAGGAAATGATCGCCGCGCGTCCGGGTAACGTGGTAGTGCTGGCGGGCCATAACGGCGCCAAGATCGGAAAAATCAAGGCCTCCCTGGAGGCAGGATTGAATGTGTTGGTGGACAAACCCTGGATTATTGACGCTCGGGACTTTCCCGCTCTGGAATCAGCGCTGGCCCTGGCTGACCAGAAGGGCTTGATCGCCTACGATCTGATGACAGAGCGCTACGAGATCACCCGGATCATCCAAAGAGAGCTGGTCAATGATCCCGAGGTTTTTGGCAAGGTGGTTCCCGCTGACCCGGAGCGCCCGGCGGTATTCATGGAGAACGTCCACACTATCCTCAGTACGGTCAACGGCGTTCCCAGCCCGCGCCCGCCGTTCTTCTTCGATATCCATGACCAGGGAGTGGGGCTCACCGATGTCGGCACGCATCTGGTGGACTTGGTGCAGTGGACACTGTTTCCCAATCAGGCGATCCTTTATCGGGACGACATCAAGGTTCAACGAGGCAAACGCTGGTCAACGCCGATCACGGGGGCACAGTTCCGCAAGGTTACCGGAATGGCGGCTTTCCCCTCCGAGCTTGCCCCCTACGTCGAAGGTGACCGGTTCGACTATTACTGCAACAATCAGGTGGATTACACGATTCGCGGCGTTCAGGTGCGATTGAAGACGGTGTGGGTTTGGGAACGGAGGGCCGGTGATGATTCTCCTCAGGCCATCTTCCGGGGTACCAACGCCCGTGTCGAGTTACGCCAGACCGCCCAAGAGAATTACCGTCCGGAGGTGTTCGTGGTCCCGAACGACCCCGAACACTCCCCCGCCGTCACCCAGGCCGTACGCCGCCGTATCGCGAGTCTCGAGGGAACCTACCCGGGAATCGGAGCTGAAACCGCGGGAAGCGAGGTGCACATCTCGATTCCGGATCTCGCCCGCCAAGGACTCGGAGCGCACCTGGCCCAAGTGGCGGCAGAGTTTCTCACTTATCTGAAGTCGCCGAAATCGATGCCCGCCTGGGAGCGGCCGAATATGCTGGCGAAATATTTCGTCACCACCACAGGCGTGCAAATGAGTTAGCCAGCGTAGCGCAGACCTCCGGGGTTGAGGTCTGCGGTTCTTCATTACTTTGACGCTACCGAATCCGAAGTATGAAGAGCCGCGGACCAAAAACGGAGGTCCGCGCTACACTGCTTTTCGCATGAAGAGCCGCGGGACCAAAAACGGAGGTCGCGCTACACTGGCTCACCTTTGCGGCTTCAGGTAGATCACGCCCAGCGGTGGCAGGGTCAATTCTACATGGCAGGGCTGATGATGCCAGGGGAGCGGGATTCCCGGGCGGCCGGGGCCATTGGTTACCCCACTGCCGCCAAACTTCGCATCATCGGTATTCAATATCTCACGGTAGAAGCATGCCTCCGGCACGCCCACCCGATACCCTTGGCGCGGCACCGGCGTGAAATTGCATATCACAACCAGGTAGTCACCCGGCGTTTTGCCTTTGCGCAGGAAAGACACGACGGAGTTGTCGGCATCATGAAAATCGATCCAATCGAATCCCGCGTATTCGAAGTCGATTTCATGGAACGCCCGCTCCGCGCGGCACAGGCGGTTGAGCTCCGCAACCAGTTGCTGAAGCTTCTGGTGCGGTTCATACCCGAGCAGGTTCCAGTCCAGGCTCTTGGCAGGGTTCCATTCGTTCCACTGACCTAATTCCATGCCCATGAACAGCATTTTCTTCCCCGGATGCGCGTAAAGATAACCGTAAAGGGCGCGCTGGTTGGCAAACTGTTGCCAGTAGTCGCCGGGCATTTTCGCCAGCAACGCGCGTTTGCCGTGCACGACTTCGTCGTGGGAAAGCGCCAGCACGAAATTCTCGCTGAAGGCATAGAGCAATGAAAACGTCAGGCTGTTGTGGTGGTACTTGCGATGAATGGGGTCGTTGGAAAAATACACCAGCATGTCGTGCATCCAGCCCATGTTCCATTTCAGGCTGAAGCCCAGCCCCCCCACATAGGTGGGCCGCGAGACCATGGGCCAGGCGGTCGATTCCTCGGCGATGGTCAGGATGCCGGGATGCTGCTGGTGGGCGAGCTCGTTGAAACGCTTCAGGAAGTCGATGGCGTCCAAGTTCTCGTTGCCCCCGAAGGCGTTGGGCACCCATTCCCCGGCCTTGCGCGAGTAGTCCAGGTAAAGCATCGACGCCACCGCGTCCACGCGCAGGCCATCGACGTGATATTTCTCCAGCCAAAACAGCGCGCTCGTCCAGAGAAAGTCTCGCACCTCGGTGCGCCCGTAGTTGAAAATGCGCGTGCCCCAATCCGGATGCTCGCGCAACCGCGGATCCTCGTGCTCGTAAAGGTGCGTGCCGTCGAAAAACGCCAAGCCGTGGGCGTCCGCAGGGAAATGCGCCGGCACCCAGTCCAGGATGACGCCGATCCCGCGCTGGTGCAGGTAATCCACAAAATACATGAAATCTTCCGGCGTCCCATGGCGGCTGGTGGGCGCGAAATAACCGGTGGTCTGGTAGCCCCACGATTCATCCAGGGGATGCTCCATCACCGGCAGCAGTTCCACGTGCGTGAAGCCCATCTTCTCGACGTACTCCGCCAGTTGCTCGGCAAGTTCGCGATAATTCAGCAGGCCATGGTTTTCTTCCGTCGCCCGCCGCCACGAAGCCAGGTGAACTTCGTAAATCACCAGCGGCCCGTTCAAGCCCTGCCGCACCTTGCGCTCGGCCATCCATGACTGGTCGTGCCAGGTGTAGCGGTTGATGTCGTAGACAATCGAGGCCGTCTTGGGCCGCAGCTCCATATAGAAACCGTACGGATCGGTCTTCACCCCCAGGTAATTGCGGAATCGGCCCTTGATTTCAAACTTGTAAACCTCGCCCTCGCGCAATTCGGGGATGAAAAGCTCCCATACGCCGGTCGAGCCGCGCACGCGCATGGGGTGGGACCGGCCGTCCCAATGATTGAAATTTCCCACCACGCTCACGCGCTGGGCATTGGGCGCCCACACGGCAAACGCCACGCCGCGCACCCCGGCGATCTCCACGACGTGTGCGCCCAGCCTCTCGTAAGTGTTGTAGTGCGTGCCCTCCATCAGCAGGTGAAGATCGAAATCCGACAGCACCGGCGGGAATCGATAGGGATCCTCGAATTCGTGCTGGCCGGCGTATTCGGTCCGCAGGCGGTAGGGGAACATGGCTTGCTCGCCGGGGAAAACCGCTTCAAAGAACCCTTCAGGGTGGATTCGTACGAGCGGCCGGACGCCGTCCTCCCCCGGCCCGCGCACCACCCAGGCGTGCTCCGCTCGGGGCAAGAAGGCGCGTATCGCCACGGCGGGCTTACCTTCCACTTCCACCTGGTGCATTCCCAGAACGTGGAAGGGGTCGGCATGCTCGGCGCGCAGGATGGACTCGATCTCTTCGACCGGAGCGGTGGTCTTCGCCAAAAGTTTGAGATGTGTTGCCATGGATTCCATTGTACATGAAGGGAAGGTTGGTGGGGGGGCCGGTATGATCTTAGATTTGCGTCGAAGGACATCAGATAAGACTTGCCTCTCTCACGCTCTAGCCGTAACCTGAAAGCATGAGAAAGGAAACCAAGACCCAACTTATGGCCTCAGAAGAGGGGGTTCGGCACCAAAAGGGACGGGCGAAGCTTGCGAAGACCCCATCGCCTCATTCGCAACAACCAGGTAAGGAAAGTCCTACGAGAGAGCCTGGGGCAACTCTCGAAAGCGAAATTGAACGACGCCAAAAACTACTCGCCGCATACAAGTCCGCGACAGGAAACCCTTCGAACCAGAAAATCTACGAGGCGGCCAATTCTGGCATTAACAAGCCGGAGTTCTACTATTGGCGGAATGGCACCATTCCATTCAAATCCGTCACGTCCATCAATTTTGAGCGATTCCTTCAAGACAAGAAGCCGCCTATTCCCCGCAAACCACGTGATTGAATTCTCCTGGCATGGGAGACAGGTTTTCTACCACGGTAGAAAGCGAACCTTCTAATGAGATTGAGTGCTTTCCGAGGTGGGGCAGGGGCAGGTTGAGTTGAGGCGCCGGCCGACTGCCCCTGTTTATTGGGTGAGCTTTAGCGTCTTCCTCCGTGCGAACCGCCGCCGCTGTGGCTTCCGCCACCGCCGCCTCCGACGTGACCCTCGCCCGAGGGTTTAGATGTCTCGCCGCCTGAGGGCTTGGAGTAAGTGCGGCCGCCACTACCGTAATTCCCGCCCCCGTCGGTCCGTTGACGCATGAGGGGCCGGTTGAGTTGCAGGGCTGGACGACCACCGCCGTAGGACGATCCCCCAGAACGCGGCGCGGGGGCATTCCACCCGCCTCCCGACCAGGTGCGTGACTGCTGGCTAGTGTAGCCCTGCCGCCCGCTGCTGTAAGGGCTGGGGGTTGCGAACCGCTCCCAACTCGGGGTTCCTCGGGCGGCTGGGCCGCTTCTCCCCTGAAAGCCTGTGCTCGAGCCACTGCCCGTCGGCGGCGTCCGGCCTGAGGTCGAATATCGCTGCCAGTTGTAGGTCCAGCTTCTGGCGCCCGTCGTTCCAGTTTCCGTGCGCCCACCGGTCATGGGGTTCGAGCGCGCCCCAAAGCTTGCCGTACCTCCGCCGGCGCGCCCGGTCATTTCGTAAGTGCGTCCTGCCGTGACTGCGCTGCCCCGGGAAAAGAAGTGCATGCCGCTCGCTGCCGCTGATCGACCGCTCGAGAAGTTCCCCGCTCGGTTACCCAGACTGCCCTGGGTGTGCGCCACGGGCAGGGTGCCGCGCATCACACTGGCGCTGCGCATCATGGTCTCGCTCACCGGCATGGAGCGCGACCTGCGCCCGCTGGCAAAGTCCAGCGAGGAGACACTCCTAAAAGCCCCCCGCACATGTGGATCGGTCGCCATATTTTCCAGGTTCGAGCCGAAGCGCGGCCCTCCCGGACGGATGAAGCCTGCGCCATGGATGTCGTTAAAGCTCAACGCGCCAAAGGTGCGGCCTGCTCCGAACCAGGGGTGGAAAATGTCACGCGGCCCCAGCGCCAACCAGCCTATCGAACCAAAGCCTAAGCCGATGCCTACTCCCACGCCCCTGCCACCAAGACCGAAGAACGAGACGTACGCAGGCGACCACATGGCACGGGCACCAAAGGCGCCCACGGCCGGCCACCAGCGCCAGGCGCCGCCATACATGAACCAACGGCCGTAGTGGTAGGGCGCCCAGCCCCAAGGCTCGTAGGAAATCCAGGTATATCCCCAGTAAGGCTCCCATCCCCAATAACCGGCGCTGTAGGGCACCCAACCCAGGTCGACTTGGGGCGTCCAGCACCAACCGTAGTCCGGCACCTCGCTCCATTGGCCGTAGGTATCAAGATCGCTCGACCCAGTGTAATCAGGACTGGTGTGCTGCCAGGCTTGCGCATTGGTGATCTGCCGGTCGCGGTCGAACGCCCACTTGTCGAAGTCATCCGGAGCCGGCGCCTGGTCAACGCGATACTCAGGATTGTCGGCGCCGTGAATGTAAATGATCTGTCCGGCTTCAACCTTGGTGCTGCCCTGGTTGGTAAGAACTTCTGATTCGCCCCGGCGCACGGTCAACTGCGTCTCCGTTGCGGATTGCACCTGAACGCGAAAAACCCCATCCGTCAGCGGGTGGACGCCCATGTTGGGGGTGTCAATCTCGATGTCCGCCTGCGTGCCCCTGAAAACGCTGACCTCCACAAGGCCTGACGCCAACTGAACGCGGATCCGGTTTGGGCTCAATTCCGCGATCTGCATTTGCGTGTTCTGGTCGAGGCGCAGGATGTTGGCAGGATCGAGCTGGACTTCGGCGTTCGAACTAGCCCCCGTGGTGAGGTTGTCGCCAGCCATCAATGGTGAGTTGACGGTAGCCGCCACCCATTGACCGGCGTCTCCGTGCATCGTGGAAACGGTACCGTGCACAACGCTGACACGCGCCACGGCAGGCGCGGCGTCAGGTGCGTCTTCGGCTGGAAGGTTCATTGGCCCTAAGAGTCCAAAGATAAGAGCTGCAAGCGTGATCAAAAGCAATCGGTTCTTCATGGCCCACCTCGCTCAACCCACGGGTCGAGCTAGACAACGTTCAACCGGAATAGGGCACGACTCTTGCCAAACTGAAAGATTATTAATCGCGCCTATCTTGCTGATCGAAAGCGAGTTGTTGACCACCCATGGGCGGAGTGGATTTGCCAGGGCGTCGTGCCCTGCCTAAATTCAGCCGTTCGGTGGCCGATTTCAGCCAGGAAGCCACCCGGATCGGGAGGGCAGTGGCCCACCGTCCCCCCTACTGCGATCCCAACTCGATCAAGTTCTTCAGCAGCGCGCAATCTTGGCATCCGGCACGCGACTTGGGCGGGCGTTCAAGATCATAGATTTCTCGAACTTTGGCGAGCAGCGCGGGAATCTTCTTTGGCTTCAGGTCCACCGGCACGATGTGCGTGCTGAATTCCATCACAAATCCCGCCTCGGTCAGGTTCGTATCCTTCGCCGCTGCCGTGCTGTCGGTTACCGGCTCCGTGTAGACGAGCGCCAGGCCCGACACCGGAGAAAATCCGTACGGCTCGGCGATGAAGGCATAAGCGTTCAACTGCGCGTCGTACATCGGAAACAACTCATCCTGATGCGCGGTGAACTTGGCGGTTTTATAGTCAATAATCAGGTGCGACTCATCGCGCTTCACGAGGATTCCGTCCGGCGTGCCGCGCAGTACGGTATTGGTCTCCCGGTGCTCGATGCGGAACTTGGAAAAATGCGGGGGAGGGCGGTATCCCTGGAGGTCGCCGAGCTCCTTGAGCCACGGCGGCGCACTGTGGTGACGGTCAAACCATCCGTGGACCAGCCGCTTGCCGTAAGAATCAATCGAACTGAAAATGCCGGGGAAGATCTGAAAGGGGAATCCCTCCGCGTGCATCTCGATCCAGAAGCAGCGCGGGCAGAAGCCCGGCATGGCCACTGCGCCCAGGGTCTTTGCGGAGATGGTGAGGGGCTCCGACATGGCTTTTTCCGGCGCCGGCAAATAATCGGCGCCGCCATTCTACGCCACCCGGGTGCACTCAGGCACGCAATTGCGAAAGCAGGTTGCACAGGATAATTCTGAATTATGAATGTGAAAAACGACGCGATGATCCGATGCCCTGATTATTCCAGCAGTTGTCATTGGATGGCACTTGGGGGAAAATGCAGGGTGTGCTCGCTTCAAGGGTTGGGGATCGGCCGCGCGTTCGCGCGGTTGCCACCGCGAGGCTGTCATGTCCGGATTTGACCTTAAACTCTATCTCGACCGGTTTCCGGAAGTATGCAAGCAGAAGTTCGGGCGCTCCTATGCGTTCCGCGCCCTGGAGAAGAAATTCGAGCCGCTCTGCACGGGCAACCGGTGGCTGGCGGCGAAAGACGTCCTGAACATATTCGATCCCACCGCCACACCCTTTGCACGTTACTGGCCCAAGCCCAACGAGAAGGAGCTCGATCAAATCTTGAAAAAAGCGCGCCTGGTGCTGGGTCCCCCGCCCCCCGACCCGCGGGAACTCGTGCGTCGCGCGCTCGAAGTGCTCCACAGCATCGGCATTGTTTCACTAGTGCTGCGCTTCGTGCATCCCGACCGCTTCGGCGTCTTCTCGACCCCCATCATGAATCTGCTCCAGGTGCACCGCCCGCGCACCATTGAACTCTACGTGGCCTATTGTGACGAGCTGCGCGCTTGGAAGGAACACTTCCGTCTCGAGTCGGTGGCCGTCACGGAAACCGCCCTGTGGACGTACCACGCACTGGTCAGCAATGAGACCCGCGAGAGCGAAAGCTCCAACGCGCACGGCGGGTTCGACGCCGATGTTTGGATTCAGCGGCGCCGCGTGGCCCAGGTGCTGCGCCCCTTCCTGCGCAACTACGGCCCCCTGGAACTGGCGCGCATTCTGGTGGAAGAAGAACCCAAGCTGGCGGGTAAAATCGCCGGGGAAGAATACGAGCGGCTGCTGCGCGTGGCGGCGCGCGAACTCGGCGGCGGCATGAACCTGAACGTGCGTGGCGCCATCGAAATCCTATTCGACCGCCTCGAGGAGGATGGCTACATCTCGCTCGAAGACAAAACCCAGCTCGATAAAGCCTGGCGAATTCGCAACGCCGCCGTCCACTCCGGGCGCCCCCCCGACCCTGAACAGGTCGATAACATGATCGACACGATCGAGCGCATCTGCCGTTCCTGGGAAAGGCCTTAGAACACATTTCTCAGCAATTTTGGACGCTCTTAGGGAGCTGCCGGAAGGGCGGGGCTCCAGCCCCGCAGAAAGCGCCGATCCCACTCTGTATTCGTCCCGCGCCGCTCACGCGCGGTTGAAGTTCGGATGTTTTATTGATATCGTGATATCAGGAGGCATGTTCGATGGCCCAATTAGTGGTTCGCAATTTTGAGGGAGGGATCAAGCTACGGCTGCAGCGTCGCGCCAAGCGGCATGGCCGGAGCATGGAGGAAGAAGTGCGGGATATTCTGCGCGATGCCGTTAAGGAAGAAGAGACCCCCGTCCGTGGGCTGGGAACCGAAATCGCGTCCTTGTTCAGGAAGGCAGGTCTGGACGCGGATATCCCTGAGCTTCGCGGACGTGGAATTAAGCCCGCTTCCTTCGAGTGATGATTATACTCGACACCAACGTGCTCTCGGCGCTGATGAGCCGAATACCTGACAAGCAGGTGATCGATTGGCTGGACAAACAGCCAAGCACATCCGTGTGGACAACCTCCGTAACGGTCCTTGAAATCCGGTTTGGGTTGCAGACGATGCCCGTGGGAAAACGACGCGCGGTCTTAATGCGAGCTTTTGAGAGCGTTTTGGCCGACAAGATCGATCGGCGGATTGCTCCCTTCGATGCAGCCGCTGCCAAACAGGCCGGAGACCTCATGGCGACCCGTTGCAAGAAAGGACGTCCTGGCGATCTAAGGGACACGATGATCGCAGGCATCGTGCTGGCCTGTCGGGCTACCCTCGCCACCCGCAACACATCGCACTTTGAGGATCTCTCCGTCCCCGTCATCAACCCCTGGGCCAGCATGTAGGGCAGTTTCTTTCTGCGCTTGTTGCCTACGACCTACTGCCTACTTCTCTTCCTCATCCGGCACGCCCAGTTTCGATAGGCGGTAGCGCAGGGCGTTGCGGGAGAGGCCCAGCAGGCGCGCCGCTTGGCTCTTGTTACCCTTGGCGCGGTGCACGGCTTCGCGGATGATTTCATCTTCAAACTGCTCGAGGGTAACGCCCTCGGGCGGAAAAGTCGCCAATCCGCTGGCCGCGGCCGCGGTGGGACTGGAAACGGCGATGTCCAGCCGAATATCCGCCACGTCGATCACCGTGCCGGTGGATAGGGCCATGGCACGCTCGATGATATTTTCGAGTTCGCGCACATTGCCCGGCCAGTGAAAGTCCATCAGAAGTTTAAGCGCCGCGGGAGTGATGCCGGTGATCGGTTTCCCGGACTCATGGGCGAAGCGGGCGATGAAATAATCGACGAGATAGGGGATCTCTTCCTTCCGCTCGCGCAGCGGCGGAATATTGATCGGCACCACGTTCAAGCGGTAGTAAAGGTCCTCGCGGAAAGTCCCCTGCTCGAGCGCCGCGCGCAGATCCTGGTTGGTGGCGGCGATGACGCGCACGTCGACCTTCAGGGTCTTCGTGCCGCCCAGCCGCTCGAACTCGCGGTCCTGGAGCACGTGCAGCAGTTTGACCTGGATCGAACCCGGCACATCGCCGATTTCGTCGAGAAAAATGGTGCCCTTGTCGGCCAGTTCAAAACGGCCGGGCTTGGCGGTGTTGGCGCCCGTGAAGGCGCCTTTCTCATAGCCGAACAATTCGCTTTCCAGCAGATTTTCCGGAATCGCCGTGCAATTGATCTTGATGAAGGGCCCCGCCGCCCGCCGCGAGTGCTCGTGGATGGCGCGGGCGATCAGGTCCTTGCCCACCCCGCTCTCACCCCCCAGCAGGACGGTGGAGTTGGTGGGCGCGACGCGCTCGACCGTGGCCAGAACCTCCTGCATCTTGGGGCTGCGCGCCACGATGTTTCGAAACTGGTAACGCTGGCCGAGCGCCTCGCGCAGCGAGCGATTCTCCTCGCGCAGGCGGTGGACGTCCAACTCCTTCTTGACGATAAGTTTCATTTCCTCCATCGAGAAGGGTTTCAGCACGTAGTCGCTGGCGCCCGCCTTCATGGCCTCGACCGCGGTCTCGACGGTGCCGAACGCGGTCATGACCACCACGGGAATCGTGGCGTTCGTGCGCTTCACCGCCTGGAGGAACTCCAGGCCATTCATGCCCGGCAGTTTCAGGTCGGTGACGATCAGATCGATTTTTTCCTGGCGCAGGGCATCGAGGCCGGCCTCGGCGTTGGCGGCGGTGCGAACCGAGTGGCCGTCCTCGGCGAGGTTCAACTCCAACAGGCGCCGCATCTTGGCTTCGTCTTCAACGATCAGTAGATTGGACATGTGCTTCGCGGAAGGTGTCCGTGGTCAGTAGCCCGTTGTCAGTCAGCGCGCCCCCCCGGGGGGAACCTAACCGGCAACTCCCCGTGATCAATCGGCAGACGTCCGCCTCTCCCCTGCCCGCACTTTGGTTTGCAGCCTACACGCCACACCTGAGGCCCCCTTCCTTGGGCGGGAGGGAGCCCAGGTGTAATTTGGCAACGGACCACGGATAACTGACTGCCGTCGGCGAAATCCGTTACTTCAATTCGCCCGCGTAAATCTTCATGATCGTCTCCAGGAACGTCACCGCGCGTTCCTTGGGACGCTGGAAAGAGTTGCGGCCGATGATCGAGCCGAAGCCGCCGCCATCGCGAATGGCGCGGGCTTCGTTGAACACCGCCTCGTCACTGTCGTTCTTGGGTCCACCGGAGAAAATCACGATGCGATGGCCGTCAAAGGCGGCCTGCACCACATGCCTCACGCGTTCCGCCAGGGTGGCGCGCGGAACATTGGCCTGCTCGTAAACCTTCTTGGCCGCGGGTTGCTCCAGGTAATCCGAGGGCAGCTTCACCTTGATGATGTGCGCGCCCAATTGAGCGGCAATCTGCGCAGCATAGGCCGCCACGTCGAGCGCCGTCTCGCCTTCCTTGGAAAGGCTCGTGCCACGCGGGTATGACCATACCACGACCGCCAACCCGCAAGCCTTCGCCTCTTCCGCGGCCTCGCGCAGTTGTTCGTACATGGTCTGCGCGTGCGCAGAACCCGGATAGATGGTGAATCCGATGGCCACGCAGCCCAGGCGCAGGGCATCGCCTACTCCGGCGGTCACGGCGGGAATAGGATCCTTCTCGTCGTGCAATGTGTCGTGGTTGTTCATCTTCAGAATGAGTGGGATTTCACCCGCATGCCGAGCGGCGGCGGCCTCAATAAATCCCAGGGGCGCGGCATACGCGTTGGTGCCTGCGGCCAACGCCAACTCGAAGTGATAGTTGGGATCGTACGCGGCCGGATTCATGGCGAAGCTTCGCGCCGGGCCGTGCTCGAAGCCCTGATCGACCGGCAGGATCACGAACTTCCCCGTGCCCGCCAAACGGCCTGCGTTCAACAGGCGCGCCAGATTGGTCTTGACTCCGGGGTTATCACTTTCATACCAACTCAGAATCTCCCGGACGCGGTCGGTATTGTGTCGGGTCTGTTCCCCCACAGTTGCTATGGTCTTCGCTACTGCCATATATATAGCCTCCAGCTTTATCGACAATATTTAAGTCCAACAATTAATTATCGGTTGGGGGCAGGGGTCACGCAAGAAGAAATTTAATTGGGGTCAATATGTCTGCGATGTAGCTGCAAGTTGTCCCGCTACACCCTTCCGGCGCGCGGCGCGCCACCCCTCCTCGTCTGAGGAGGGGAGTTCCTTAAAAACTCCCCTCCTTGTTCAGGACCAGCTTGAAGCACGCTCCCAGAGGCATATACTACTATCTCGGCACCAAAACTCTGATGTCGGAGGACGGTCCCATGACTACAAAGAAGTCGGCCCCCAAGAAACGGAAAACCACCGAGCGCTCGCCCGGGGGAGCGAAGAACACTTCTGCACGCGACTTCTCCCGAGCGGACAAGGCTTTGCGCGAGCATGTTCTTTACCTGCTGAAAGGCGGGGGGGCGCACGTTTCCTTCGAGCAGGCGATTGCTGACCTGCCGGCTGAGTTGCGAACCCGGAAGCCGCCCGAAACTGCGCACTCCCTCTGGCAACTACTGGAGCATTTGCGCATAGCGCAGTGGGATATCCTGGAATTCAGCCGAAACGCGCAGCATATATCTCCGGAGTGGCCTTCGGGTTATTGGCCTCCAACCGGAGTGACTCCCGATCAGAAAGCCTGGGAAGCCAGTGTGGAAGCCTTCCGCAGCGACCTCCGAGCGATGGAGAAGCTGGTCGCCGATCCTTCCACGGATCTGTTCGCCAAGATTCCTCACGGCGACGGACAGACGATCTTGCGGGAGGCCCTATTGGTGGCTGACCACAACGCCTACCACCTGGGGCAGATCGTGCAACTGCGCCGCCTCCTGGACGCCTGGCCGGGAAATTAGAGGGGAGTGGTTTCCATTCACCTGATCCTCAGGCCTGTTCCAGGATGGCGAAGTCGCCGGGATTCCAGGCCAGCGCGATGATATAGAACTTGTTCCTGATTTTCCGTAGGGCGGCATTGTGGATGTGCGTGAAATTCGGCAATCCCAGGTCTTCTTTAATCATAATCGTCGAGATCAGTTTTTCGTTCTCGAGGACATAGATGGGAGCGCCCCTCTTCTTATCCGGGCCGTCCAGCGCGGGGACTACGCTGTACTGCGGGTCCAGGTAATTGATGTCGCAGGGCAGCGAACCCGAGGGCGTGGGCAGACTGGAAAGGTAATGGCCGTAGCGAGTGAAGCGTTCGAAGCGCGAATGGGGCCGGTCGGCAACATCGAGGCGCACCTTCCCGGGAGGCCTGGTAATTCCATGCCCGGTACCGAACTGGCCGATTCCGTCGCCTTTTCCGCCCCAAGCCAGGTCGTTCCAGACGGCCGCGAAGCGCTGGCCGGGGGTCACGCGCGCGGTTAACACGTAATCGAGGTTGCAATATCCGGTCGTAACGTAATACAGGCCTTCCAAATACTCCACCGCCGTGGGCGCGAAATTCCCTCCTCCCAGAAAGTAGTCGTGAACCTCCGGCGCCTCGAAGTTATCGGCGGCCGTGGGAGCATCGAGCTTGTGGACCAATCTGCCTTCGAGGCTAGTGGTGAAGATCTTGCCCTCGTTATTGGCAGGAAAAACCAGGTAAGGCGTTCCATCCGAGTCGTACCAGATGTTGGTGTCGTGCAGGTTCACGTTCCGCATTTCGTCCGGAGTGTCGAGCAGATTGATGGTTTCGAAATCCGAACTGATCTGGAGAATACCGGCCCCCGGTAGCGCGAAGTAAGTTTCGTCTTCCCCCGGCCGGCGATCGACCGCGAAGCCGCCATGAGCGTCGACCAGCACTTTCCGGGCTTCGGGGGGAAGATGGTCAGAGGTGTACAGAACTTTGAATTTCATCTCCCCCTGGCCGCTGACGCCGGGCGCGTTATCGGCTACCGCGCCGGATGCAGCGAGAGATGCTTCGCAGGCACGCTTGCCAAACCGTGGAGCGTGATGATGAGCGTGGAGGGCCGTAAGGTTCCCGGTCATGCCTGCCAAACCGACCAGGCCGGACATCATCCGCCTTCGCGAAAGACTCATGGATTCTCTCTCCCCATGAATTTTTGAAATGAAATTACGGGGGTTCGCCCTGACATTTCCGCGGGAATCGCGCCTGTCCGTTCCCGTCGGACGGCTAACATACCTTGAACCGCAACTTAGCGCAATGGCGAAGCGCAGGTCATGGATGGTCACTGATGCGCGGTGATCCGGGCCTCCCCAATCCGGAGTGACAAATCCAAAGCCATCCGATCGCCGCACTCAGCCTATTGCTTGTATCGTTTTTGGTAGAACTCCAGGATCTCCTTCAACTCTTCGGGTTTCATCCCAGCCTTCCAGCGGTGCCAATCCGTGGCCAAAACGCTCTGGGTGACGCCCGGTTCGAGCTGCTCGGCCTCGGGAAGGAAATCGTTGTAAAAGTTTTTCGAGACCTCGTAGAAACCGTGCCATTGGGTATAGTCGGGACCCATCATGGCCGTGCCCATGCGGGCTCGTCGACCCTGGTGATGCCACAATTCATAGTACGTCCATTCGGTCTTCTCATCGAAGGGTGTGGGAGTGAGCTTGCCATCAGCGTATAGCTTGTCCATGATGGCACGCGCGGGCTTGGCAAACTTTTCGTTGTAAAGATCCACGGTCAGGTCGTATTGCTTGTAGAAGTTCTCCACCCACCCGGTGGCGTGGCAATTGGCGCAAACATCCTGCATGGCGGCGCGCCGCTTCTGCCAATTTTCAAGTTTGATCGAGACGGCCGGGCGCAGCGTCCAACTGATGCGGTCGCCGGTGTCGTGGGTCACGGATTGTGTCGAAGTGGCGCTCATGTGGCAGGTGGCGCAGGTGGGTGCGGAATAGTAATCGGTGCCGACCACCCAGCTCCTGGAATCCAAATTCATCCTGGCAAGGTTGGCGCGGAACTGGATGCCATGTTTCGATTCGTTGTAAATCTCGATTTGGGGATGGTCAGGCCCCATGTGGCACTTGCCGCAGTTCTCCGGTTGGCGCGCCTGGGCCACCGAGAAAGCATGCCGGCCGTGGCACGCCGCGCACGACCCCTTGGAGCCGTCGGGATTGATGCGGCCGATACCACTGTTCGGCCAGGTGGCGGGGTCGAATTTCCCTTCCCCGCGGTAGGCCACGGTGCTGCCGTGGCACTGCATGCACCCGTTGATGGCCGCCGGGCCTCCCTCCACGATTTCACCCAGTACGTTGTCGAGCGAGCCGATGAATTGGGCGGCGGCCGCGTGGTGGCTCCCCTCAAATTGTTTCGTCTCCTGGGCGTGGCAGCACGCGCAGTAGTTGGGGGTAACGATTACGGCGATTTTCTGCCCGTAATGGTCGAAGGTTGCGGGGTCGCCGGGATTCGCCTGGTGGCAGGAGTAGCAGTCTACGCGCGCCGCCGCGTGACGGCTTTGCCGCCACTGCTCGACCGCGCCGGGTGTCGTGGACTCATGGCAGTCCAGGCACTTCTGGCCCGCCGGTGAAACCTGTGGAAACGGCACTGCCCCGACCCGCAGGGCTTGAAGCGCCGTCATGAGTAAGCAAAGAAGGAAAGACCGGACCCATGCAGCCTGTGGGCTATGCCTCATCGAAATCTCCCGGCCAGAGAAAATCAGGACCGCACCGCACGCTCAGCCGGACATCGGCACGGGGCGTGCATCGCACCAGCAATGGAGTCCTGGCGAGGGAGACTCTCGGACCTGGCGGTATTGTAACCCTTCTTGTGCCTTTGACAATGACCTAAGTCACGGCCCGCGGACGGTCGAGCCCCGGCGCTTCCCGGTGCGGCGAACCGCTGCACTGCAAAGGTTACGAGATGGGCGAACCTCCGGTCCGGCCGAAGGTTCGTTGATTTGAAAATCAGGCGGCGGACCGCTCCCACCTATTTTCCTGTAGGCGGAAGGCGATCCTTTTCAGTCTTGATGCGAATCAGGCTGAAGGGCCGCTGTTTGAGGGTATCAGTAAGCTCCTTGAGATTTTCGCTCGTGACGCGGATATTCTCCAGGGTCTCATCCAGGTTGCCGCGGTTTCCATCCAGCGTATCGTCCAGGTTGATGATCAGCCGTTGCGCGTCGGCGAGGGAGCTTTCGAGGCGCACGAGCGTGTCATGAATCTCCTTGCGGTTTTCCACGATCACGGCGTCCAGGTGATCGGCCAGCTTGTTGGTTTTCCCGAGAGTGGCGTTGACGTTGTCGACCGTGGGCGGCAGTTTGCCGCTGGTGATGTCGATGTTGGCGAGGGCCTTCTCGACATGGGGCCGCGATTCCTTCAGCATCCCGTCGGTATTGGCCAGTACGGAACTGAAATGCTCCCGGTTCTGCTCGTTTATGACCTCATTCATGTTATTGATCAATTCCGTGGCATGGTCAGAAAGTGTCAGCACGCGCTCGTCGAGGTCACCGACCAGCTTGTTGGCATTTACAGTTATGTTATTAACATTATTGAATACATCCGCCAATTGCACAATCTCCATCGCCGGAATCTCGCTGCCGGGGCGAAGCAGGGGCGCATCCCGGGTGCCGGGGGAAACCTCCAGATAGTTCTCACCCAAGAAGCCCAGGGAGGAGATGCGCGCCTGGGAATTGGTGCGGATAGGGGTGCCGGCGTCGACCTGCAGCTTAACGCGGATCCGCGTTGTATCCTGCGGGTCGATACGGGCCGATTCGACCGTCCCCACCTTGAAGCCCCCGAAGCGGACCAGGCTGCCGGGATCAAGCCCCCCCGCAAACTTAAAGTGGGTGGTGTACTCCGCCTTCTTCTTGCGGAACAGGTTTGCTCCGCCGACGAAGACCAGCGCGCACAGGAACAGCACGATGGTAACCGCCACCACGACTCCGACTTTAATCTCCTCGTTGGCACGTGCCATAGGTCCTTCCTCGCTCGCTAGGTTCCAGGCAGAGGGGGTCAGGGTCGAAAAGCGAAATCCGAAACTGGAAATTCGACGCATTGCTCAAGAGTTTCGAATTTCGATTTTCGAGTTTCGGTCTTTCCTGACGCCTGGCACCTGTCCTTAAGTCTGGGTGATGGTGCGCAGGTAAGCCTGCGCGTCCATCTCCTCGCCTTCGGGAATCCGGTTCATGAATTGCACCACGCGCGGGTGCTGGCTGTTGCGAATATCCTCCGGCGATCCGGTGGCGATCACTTCGCCGCGGTCCATCACCGTAATGCGATCGGCAATCATAAAGGCGCTGGCCATTTCGTGCGTGACCACGATGATGGTCATCTTGAAAGCCAGCTTCAACTTCAAGATCAGCGAATCGATTCCCGCCGCGGTGATGGGATCGAGACCGGCGGAGGGTTCGTCGAACAGCAGAATTTCCGGGTCCATGGCCAGGGCCCGCGCGAGGCCCGCTCGCTTCTTCATGCCGCCGCTCAATTGCGCGGGCATGTAGTTCTCGAACCCGCTCAGCCCCACCAAGTCCAGCTTGATGCGGGTCATGATGCGGATCGTGGGTTCTTCCAGTTGGGTGAGCTCGCGCAAGGGCAGCGCCACGTTTTCTTCAATGGTCATGGAGTTGAAGAGCGCCGCGCTCTGGAACAGCATCCCCATCTTGCGCCGGATCTGATTGAAACGCTCCTCCGAAATACTGCAGATGTCGTGATTGCGGATGAAGATCTGGCCGGAAGTGGGAAGCTCCAGGCGCATGATGTGGCGCAGCAAAGTGCTTTTTCCGGTGCCGCTGCCGCCCAGAATGACCATGGTCTCGCCCGTGGGAAAATCCAGATTGACGTGGTTCAGGATGCGCCGCTCGCCATAGTGGGTCACCAGGTCCTTCACGCGGATGATCGGGCCCTCGGATTCATTCGTCATATTCAACCCGTATAGTAGAAAATCGCGGTGAAGATCACGTCGGCGAAGATAATCAGGAAAATCGAAACCACCACCGAAGAAGTTGTCGCCTTGCCCACTCCCTCGGCCCCGCCCTTTACCGAGAACCCTTCGTAGCAGCCGACGCCGGTGATGATGAGGCCGAACACCACACTCTTGATGAGGCCCGTGGTAATGTCATGCATCTCCAGCGCGTCGCGGGTGGCGGTCATGAACATCAGGGCGGTCTGGTCAAGCTGAAAAATTTCAAAGAGCCCGCCGCCCACAATCCCCGAAAGGTCGGAGAGCAGCGTCAGACAGGGCATCATCACCAGCAGCGCGAGGTACTTGGGAACCACCAGGTAGCGCACGCTATCGAGCCCCATGGCCTGGAAGGCGTCGATTTCTTCCGAGACTTTCATGGTGCCGAGCTCGGCGGCGAACGCCGAACCGGATCGTCCGGCAATGATGATCGCCGTGATCAAGGGCCCCAACTCACGGGTCATGGAAACGCCCACCAGCGCCGTGACGTAATAATTGGCCCCGAATTTCTGGAGCTGGTAGGCGCCTTGCAGGGCCATCACGATCCCGATGAAAAGTGAGATCATCGAAACGATGGGGATGGAATTCACGCCCGCCATCACCATCTGGTGAATGGCGTTTCCCCACTTTACCCTCTGCCCCTTGAAGGGCGCGACAAAGGTCCAGTAGGCGGTTTTCTTGCTCAGCTCGTAGAGCCCGCTCACATAGCGAAGGAAATCCAGCGTACTGCGTCCAAGATAAGTTAGAACGCCGGTCATTTTAGGCCTTAGTCAGATCTGGGAATTCGCCTGCTCAAATCCCGCCGAAGGGTTTAACCGAACCGATCTTTTCCAGGGCTTCCGGTTCGTCCCCAAAGATCGCGAAGACCTTGTGCAGCCGCGCCAATTCCAGCACCGACCGCGCATTGGGCCGCAGCCCAAACAGGCCGAAGCGTGTTTGGGTTTGCCGCGAGAGCTGCAGGCCCTCGACCAGGGTGGCGATGCCGGAGCTATCGATGTAGGCGACGCCGGACATGTTCACCAGAACACTGGGACCACCGGGCTGAATTTGCGCCAATAAAGCTTCGCGCAAACGGGGCGAAGAGTACAGATCGACGTCGCCCGTGCAATCCAGAATCGAGATCTTATCCACATTACGGGTGTGAACTTTCATCGCGGGGGGAACCCTTTCGTTTCAGATACTTGACCAATTTCAGGCGATTACCTTCCTTGAAGCCCTGGTCAAAGCTGCATTCGTCCATAAAACTGGTGATAAAGAAAGTGCCGAGGCCTCCCGGCCGGACGTCCTCGAGTTCCCGGGGTCGGATCAGATCCTCGCGCACCTTCGGGCCCCAATCCTCCAGGATGAATTCCAGGCGATCCGGAAATGGGTGAACCTCCAAAGCCAACCGCTCGTTGGGGCGGCCGTGATAAGTGTGCCGAATAATGTTGGCAGCGGCCTCGTCGATGGCCATGGCCAGGCAATCCGCGTCACATTCGGTAAACCCGGCTTCCTGGGCGCGGAACCTGGCCACACCCCGCAGAATATTCAACAAGCGGGGCTCGCTGCCAATGGCAATTCTCATGAGCTCTCAACTCCCGAGTACTGGGCCTTCAATGCCCACGGACAAGCCCTCATCTCCATAATGGTTCTCCACCTCATGGGTCGTCCCATGGCGGCGGAGTATCGGAAGGTGACCCCCGTAGCATACCAGAGTTCGCGCCATTGCGCGTCGAGTACCGAATAGTCGAGTACCGAATAAGGGTGGTGTCCTAATTTCAGATGTAGCGCCGGCTACCAGCCGGCCATGAACCGCCAAGATGGCGGCGCGACATTCAAATCAGAACAGCACCCAAATAAGTCATGGTGACGGACAGCCCCTGCGTTTGCGGTCGCCAGCTTTCGCGCCAGCGATGACTGGGCCGCAAACATGCTTTTGATGGTACAGGGGGAGCCAAGTAAAATCAATCCGTCACTTCACAATTAAGGCATAAGCGCCTCATCCCGGACGCGCCGGGCAGAAGCCCGAGGCATTTGGAACTCAGACCTGATCCTGGGTCTTGTAATCACAGGCCTCCCGGCAATCCACGCAATAGTATTGACCATCCTCGGTGAGCCGGAGCGAGTAATCCGACTTGCACAGCGCGCAGTATTTCAGACAGGTACATCGCTTCTCGGGCTGATTGCAGACGAGGCAAAGAAATTCTTTATGGGCCATAAAGCAATCGCCTCACTTTCAGGAGAGCGTAATCTCCCCATCTATTCTGCTGCCCGGACGGGATAAAATCAAACCGGGACGGAGCGTACCTGGTCGAGTCTCGCTCCACGATTTTTCATTTCTCGAGCACGCCTCACAGGCACCCCTTGAAGAAGTCCCATATGCGCTGGTCGACGTAAGTCCGGGGAGCATCTCCCTGAAAGCCATGTTGCTGCCCGGGTTGCAGGTGGAATTCGTAGGGCTTACCGGCGCGGATGAGCGCGTCCAGGAAGTTGATGGTGTTTTGCAGGTGCACGTTGTCGTCGGACGTTCCATGAATGATGAGCAGCTTGGCCCGCAGGTTCGGGGCGGCCTCCAGGGGCGAGGCGTTTTTATAGCCCGCCGGGTTCTCGCTGGGCGTGCGCATATAACGCTCGGTGTAGATGCTGTCGTAAAACTTCCAATCGGTAACGGGCGCTCCTGCCGATCCACACTTGAAGACTTCCGGCGCGTGGGTCAGCGCATAGAGCGTCATGTATCCGCCGTAAGACCACCCGCGGAGTCCGATCCGCGTGCCATCCACGTAAGGCAGCGACTTCAGGTATGCGACGCCGGTTAATTGATCATCCAGTTCGTGCTTCCCCATGTTCTCAAAGATGGCGGATTCCCACGCGTGGCCGCGCCCCCAGGAGCCGCGATTGTCCAGCGTCCAGATGAGAAAGCCGTTTTGCGCCAGAAGCTGCTCGAAAAGGCTGTTCGGATCCCAGCGTTTCTGAACAAGCTGAATATGCGGCCCGCCGTACACATCGACGATCACAGGATACTTGCGCGTGGGATCGAAGTCAGGGGGCTTGAGCAACTGTGCATAGAGCGTGGCGCCGTCCGGGGCCTTCAACTCCAAAAACTCGCGCTGGCCCAAAGCGTAATCCGCCAGGTGGTTGGCGGGAGCATCGATGGAGGCGAGCAGCGTTCCATCGGATTTCAGCAGGCGGACCACCGGCGGCGTATCCGGCGTCGAGAAGCGATCGACCAGGAAGCGGCCGTCCGGAGAAAGGTCGAGCGTGTGCGATCCCGGCTCCGGAGTGATGCGTTCCATGCCGCTGCCATCGAGGTGAATGCGGTAGAGCTGCCGCTCGCGAGGGTCAGGGTTGGTGGAAGCAAAATAGAGCCAATTCTCCTGCGCGTCCACTTGGAACAGGGGCGCATCGAGGAACACCGGCCGGTCAAGCATCCACGCGCCGCGGGTAATCTGCCGCACGAGCCTTCCTTCTGCCGTGTAGAGATAGACGTGCTGCCAGCCGTCGCGTTCGGAAACCCACAGGAACTGGCGGCCGCCTTTCAAAAAGTGCGGAGGCCCGAGGGAGTTCACCCAGTAAGGGTCGCGTTCCACGAACAGCACGCGGTCGTTCCCCGTGCCGGGCTCCCAGCGGTGCACGGCGACATCGGTTTGGGCGCGATTGAGCGCCAGGAACGAGAGGGCAGTCGAATCCGGAGTCCAGGTGAAGGTGGGACCCAGGTATTCCACCTGCTGGTCGTCCAAGGTGAGAGCGGCGGGGTTCGCGGCGCCATCATCCGCCGCCACGACGTGCAGTGAGGGGCGAGGATTGGGATCACCGGCCTGGGGAAAACGCTCGCGTTCCAGACGCACGTGCGTCGCAAGATAATCGGTGATGGGATATTCGGGGACGGGGCCATCGTCGAGCTGCAAGTAGGCAAGGCGCTTGCCGTCCGGTGACCATTCGTAGGCGCGCGCTGTCGAGCGATCGGCCAGTTCCTCCTCGTAGACCCAATCGAGCCGGCCGTTGTAAATCGTGTCGCTCCCGTCGTGAGTGAGTTGGCGGACGGACCCGCTCTTCACCTCCAGCACGTAGATGTCGTGCTTTTTCACGAAGGCAATTCGGTCTCCCGGCGGAGAGAAAGCCGGGACCTCTTTCGCCTCGCCGTCCTGAGTTAGCCTCCGCAGTTGCCCCGTTTGCGGCTCCCATAGCCACAGATCCTTTTCTCCTTCCAGCAGGATCGCGTCACCCCGCGGAGACCACTGGTAGGAATTGAGGTCGAGCTTTTCTTTGCGGTCCGAGGGATTGAAGAGCACGACTTCCGTGTGCTTCTCGAGATCGTATGCGTAGAGCGTCGAGGCGCCTGAGTCCCCCGGCGGCCCGGGCCGGACAAAGGTCAACTGCTTTCCGCCGGGGCGCCAACTCAGCGCGGAAATCCCGGGCCGAACGATGCCGCCGCTATGGATGACCTCCTGCACCGTCAGAGCCTTCTTGCCGGATTGACCATGGAGCGCAGGCAGGCAGAGAAGGAAGAATCCCAGGAAAAAAACGGTGGCGCGCTTCAAAGTAGATCTCCTTGGATGAAAACTCGCGAGCGGTAACAGGCATTGCCGCAGCCGTGCGCTGCCCATTCTAACCGGAATTTCTCGCATAATTCCTGCATCTTCGCTCAAAAAGCCCGCTCGATTGTTGTCGATTATGCCTCAATTGGTGCATTTTCTTGTAAAATGCCTTGTTTTTCGCTGACCATTTTGTCACCGTCATCTGTGTTTTCATACACATAGTCGGATCGACCTTCATTTTTAACATCTTTTTGTGCCCCTCGTCCCTGGCCTCTCCTGGGACTGGCGGTCTGGGTTCTGGAGGTTTTCCCCAGCATCCAGACCCCAGTGCCCAGATTAACACTTATATCACGGGTAATTGCAAGGGAAAGTTTTGAGTTTGGCCTACCGGTAGCCCAAAGCAGGAAAAATCTTTTGGGGAGAGCGCCTAATTGTCCGAAATCGTGCCCGCACGCCCGCCTGCAAAGCCCGCGAAAGGTCGGAGCCCATGGAGTGAGAAGGTGTGAATTAATTCCTGGATGGATAAAAGCATCTCGCGCAGAGGCGCAAAGTCGCAGAGGCCGAAAACCAAGCAGAGAATTTATTTATCGCGAATCTCTGCACCTCTGCGTCTCTCGGCGAGATTGTGTATTTTTTCACAGCTTCGCAGGCCACGAGAAAATCGGTCACCCCACCTCGCGGCTTTAAGCGAGGCAACAGACAAGGCGGGCAAGAGGGCGGGGATTCGTTACTTCGCCAGGACGGACTTGTTCCCGGCCTCGGCGCGCACCTTCATCCACGTGGCGGCAGAGATCTTGAGGAACAGTTCCACGATTTGAGGGTCAAACTGCTTTCCGCTGTTCCGCTGGATTTCCGTCCGCGCGGCCTCAAATCCTGGACCTTTGCGATAGGAACGGTCGCTGGTCATGGCGTCCAGGGTGTCGGCCACCGTAAATAGCCGCGCCCCCAGGGGTATTGCGGCGCCTTTCAGAGCGTCGGGGTAACCTGACCCATCAAAACGCTCGTGGTGATGCCGCACTACGGCGCTGGCCGGGCGCAAAAAAGGAACGCGATGAAGGATGTCGTCGCCGGCGATCGGGTGCTTGCGCATCTCCACCCATTCCTCCGCGGTAAGCTTGGCGGGCTTCAGCAGGATCGCGTCGGCGACGGCAATCTTGCCGATATCGTGGAGCAGGGCGCCTTGTTCGAGCGCCGGCAAAAGCGCCGGGGGGTAACCTGCCCGCCGCGCCAAGTAGCGCGTGTAGGCGCGAACTCGGAGGGAATGCGAGAACGTCTCGTGCTCGCGCGTATCGAGCGCCGCCACTAGGGCTTCCAGGGTCATCTGGTAGTTGGATTCGAGCTCGGTCAGGGCGGCCTTCAGCTCCCCCGTGCGGCGCTGGATGCTGGTTTCGAGTGAGCCCCGGTAAGCCCGCGCCTGCCGCAACACTTCCAGGCGTTCAAAAGTCCGGGTTACAGCTCGGGTCACCTCTTCGGGGGCCACGGGCTTGAGGATGAAATCCGACGCCTGCATGCGCAGCGCGGCGATGACCGTTTCCACCTGGATTTCTCCGGTCACCAGAATAAATCCGACGTCCCACCGGGTTTGTTGGGCCATGGACAAAAGGTCAAGCCCCGAGGCGCCGGGCATCCAAACGTCACACACGATGACGTCGAAATCACCGCTCTCGATCGATTCCAAGGCGCAAGCGGCATCACCGGCCTCAGCCACACGCCCCGCGATAGGCTTCAGGATCTCCAGGAAAAACGCCCGAACGGCAGGGTCGTCGTCTACCACCAAAACCTTTGGTAACAATCCGGTAATCATACTCTACCCCATACGCCTAACTCCTCGCGAAGTCAGCACTCGTGGGCTGGACCGAAGCCACGAGTATTGCCCCATTGAGCTAAATCGGCTTGGTTCGCAACTCCCTTAAGTGGAGAAGGGACATCTTGCCCCGTGGAGCGAGAAAGAGAAGTCCGGAAATCAGGCTGGCCCGGGCGGGGCCGAAACTTCGTATGGTCAACCCTGTTGAGTGGTGGTGTCATTTGGAGGTGGCACGGGCGTCCCGCTCGTGAACGGTGACGGCCAAGATGGCCGTGCCACGGCAAATTGACCCACTACCCCGTTATGGATTCGCTTGCCGTTTTCCCGCTACACTGTGTAGGATGTTTTATTGGCCACAGGGCGGCAAAAGGGTAAGGGCTGGGCCGCCAGGCGGAATTCCGCGGTCAAAACAATTTTGCCTTCGAGAGGTCGTCCAAGAGTGGTGGGCACCAACTTGAGTCACGGTCCGCGCGTAGGGGTGGTGCTTTTCCAGTTGGGCGGGCCGGACTCGCTCGAAGCCATCGAGCCGTTTCTCTACAACCTGTTTCGGGACCCCGACATCATCGATTTCCCCTTGGCGCGACTGGCCCGCGAACCGCTGGCGCGGCTGATCTCATCCAAACGGGCGGGCAAAGTCCGCAAGCATTACGAAGAAATCGGCGGCAAGTCTCCCCTGGGCGAAGTGACCGGCCGCCAGGCGCGGGCGCTGGAGCGCGAGCTTTCGAAATCCTTTACGGCGCGCGTGGTGGTGGCCATGCGCTATTGGCATCCGCTCACCGAGGTGGCGGTCGGCGAGCTTCAGGCCTTCGCGCCCGATGAGATCGTGCTCCTGCCGCTCTACCCGCAGTATTCCTCCACCACCACGGGCAGCAGCCTGAATGAGTGGCATCGACGTTTTCCCCGTGCGCAGGCCGCGCCGGTTCAAGTGGTCCGCGATTTTCACGACCACCCTCTCTACCTCGATGCGATCGGGGAGCGCATCAACCAGGGCCTGGAGCGATTTCGGCGCTCGAACGGCCACGCGGCTCGTGTGCCGGCGGACGTCCACCTGCTCTTTAGCGCCCACAGCGTTCCGGAGAGCGTCATTCACAGGGGGGATCCTTACCGGGCGCAGATCGAGGCCACAACCCGGCTGGTGATGGAGCGCGGCCGCTGGGCGAACCCCCATAGCCTGTGCTACCAAAGCCGCTCCGGGCCCGGCCGCTGGCTGCAGCCGTTCCTGCGCGAGACGCTGCAGGACCTGGCGAGGCGCGGCACGGAACGCGTCCTCGTGGTGCCCATTTCTTTCGTCTCCGACCACGTGGAAACCCTGCACGAGATCAACATCGAAGCGCGCGAACAGGCCGAGAGCTTCGGCCTCCACCGCTTCGAAACCATGGAAGGCTTGAACGATTCCCCCTCCTTCATCGCCGCCCTCGCGGACCTGGTGCTGAGCAAGGTCAGCGTGAAGGTGCCGGGATAGACATTCGCATTGTAAATGCCCCTCTTGCGCTTTTCGTCCCTTTGCGCTTTCATAGGGGGCATGAAAAACAAACTTTGCTACGTCCTGATGCTTGTCACCCTCTTCGCTGTGAGCGGTTGGTGGGTTTCCGCGCGCGGCACCGGAAGGTCTGTAACCATGGCGAACTTCTTTGTCTACGTCGGCCCCTATACGGGACCCAAGAGCCAGGGCATCTATGTATACAAGTATGAATCCGCAACCGGGAAGCTGACTCCGCTGGGGCTCGCCGCGGAGTCGACGAACCCTTCCTACCTGGCCATTCATCCCAACCACCGGTTCGTTTACGCGGCCAACGAAATCGGGAACTTTGCAGGTCAGAAAAGCGGGGGCGTCAGCGCCTTTGCGATGGATCGGAAAACGGGGAAGCTGACCTTGCTCAATGAAGTTGCCTCCGGCGGTATCGACCCTTGCCACCTGATGGTCGACAAGACGGGCAAGTACGTGCTGGTGGCCAATTACACGAGTGGGAGCGTGGCGGCCTTTCCTATTCTCGCCGACGGCCGCTTGGGCAAGGCTTCGTCATTCGTTCAACACACCGGGCACGGCATCAATCCCGAGCGCCAGCAAGGCCCGCACGCACACTGCATTCTTCTCTCGCCGGATAATCGCTTTGTGCTGGCCGCGGACCTGGGCGCCGACCGCGTGGTGGTCTATCGTTTCGATGCCGCCCTGGGGAAGCTCACGCCCAACGATCCTCCTTATGCGGAAGTTAAGGCCGGCTCCGGGCCGCGCCACCTGGCGTTTCATCCCAACGGCAAATTCCTTTACGTAAACAGCGAGATGGGGAACATCGTGACCGTGTTTTCCTACGACGCGGCACATGGCACGCTGAAGGAGTTGCAGACCATCTCGACGCTCCCCAAGGATTTCAAGGGCCAGAGTACTACGGCGGAGATTGCGGTGCATCCTTCCGGGCGATTCCTCTACTGCTCGAACCGCGGGCACGAAAGCCTCGCCGTCTACGCGATCGATCCCGTGAAGGGGACGCTCACCTTGGTCGAAATCGTTTCCAGTGGGGGCAAGGAGCCGCGCAGCTTCGAACTTGACCCCTCCGGGCACTACTTGATTTCCGCCAATCAGAACTCCGACAACCTGACGGTGTTTCACCTCGATGCGAACACCGGCCGCCTGACGCCTGCCGGGCAAGTGCTGGAAATCGGGGCACCCGTGTGCGTCAAGTTTGTGCCGATGGAATGAGGTGGCTCCCCTCTACAATCTGTCACATTGCGATACACTTTGCGCCTCGCGATTTGACCCCCGTCAAATCAGCGAAATTTTGAAAATTGCATCGCTCGATTGTTGACAGACTTGCGCAGCTTCCTTTATAGTTTTTTATTCGGGGCTAACAGGAATTCACCTGGACTTGTAATCACGAAGGCCAACCCACGAGGTCTGGTTATGGCGAATGCGGGCGACGCAGCCTCTCTTACTCCTATCCCACCCTCTCCGTCTGCCGTCGCGCCTGCCGCCAAGCCCGCTCCTAAACCCCCTGCTCCTGCCAAGGCCAAAGCCGCCACGGCGGAGGCGTCGCCAGCGGACAAAATGCGGCGGCGCATCGTATGGAGCTGCGTTTGGGGCTTCATTGGCGCCAACCTCTTGATGTTCTTTCGCTTCTTCTTCCCGCGCACCCTTTTCGAACCCAGCACCGTCTTCAAAATTGGATACCCTGCGGATTTCCAGCCGGGCGTGGATGAGCGTTTCAAGGCACAGGATCGCATCTGGGTAGTTCGCGAAGCCGACCGCATCTTCGTGATCTTTGCGCGCTGCACCCACCTGGGCTGCACCCCGGACTGGAAGCCGGCGGAACATAAGTTCAAGTGCCCCTGCCATGGCAGCGGGTACACACCCGAGGGAATTAACTTTGAAGGGCCGGCTCCCCGGCCCATGGACCGCGCGCACGTGGAATTGGACGCGACGGGTCAGATCATCGTGGACACCAGCCGCCTCTATTCGTGGCCCAAGGGGGGCGTGGATCATTTCAATGACGCCGGCTCGTACATCAATGTTTAGCGGGGCTCGATGAGGGGCCGATAATCGGGAGATCGGGTGAACGGATGAACAAAGGGTCTCTTCCGGCGGCAAGTTTTTCTGTTCACCCGATCGCCCAACCACCGGATTACCCGATGGAGAAAAATTGATGGCTGACGAATACAAGGGCACTCCTCCCAAAGAGGAACCAGGCGCGGCGCTCCCAAAGAAGGGCATCGCCGCGGTGCTGGAGGAGATGCGTGAGACGACGGAAGTATTAAAGGGCAAAGCCAAGGAGGATCTAGAAGGCCTTAAGCAGCCCGAGAAGACAACCCTTTATAAGTCCATCTTCCGCGTCAAGCACGACGAGAGCCCCCGCAGCCGCGCCCTGGGCGTGCTTTCCAACGTTTTTCTGCACTTGCATCCCTCCAAGATCAATCGTGATGCCGTGCGCTACGGCTACACCTGGGGCATGGGCGGCATCACTTTTTATCTCTTCCTGGTCCTGACCATTACCGGCGTGCTCTTGATGTTTTATTACCACCCCACCAAGGGTCAGGCGTATCGCGACATCGTTTACCTGATGAGTGACGTGCCGTTCGGGTCGCTGCTGCGCAACATGCATCGCTGGGCCGCCCACCTGATGGTCATCACCGTTTGGCTGCACATGTTCCGGGTGTTCCTGACGGGCTCTTACAAAAAGCCGCGCGAGTTCAACTGGTGCGTGGGCGTCATCCTGCTGGTGCTCACCCTGCTGCTCAGCTTTACCGGCTACCTGCTGCCCGACGATCAACTGGGCTTCTGGGCGGTGACGGTGGGCACGAACATGGCGCGCGCCACCCCGCTGCTCGGGCACGAGGGCCCCTTTGGCGCGCAACTCGGCATGACTCCTTATAACGACGTGCGCTTTGCCCTGTTGGGCGGCTCGATCGTGGATGCCAATGCTCTGTTGCGTGCTTATATCTGGCATTGTATTGCAATCCCACTTATTGCCTCCGTCTTTATGGGTGTGCATTTCTGGCGAGTGCGCAAAGACGGCGGCATCTCCGGGCCCGCGCCCGTGATGCTGGAAGAAGAAGCGCTAAAAAAGAAGGTGTTACCGTATGTGGTGCCGCAGCATACGGAATGAGAAATATTGAACCATTTAGCCATCGGGTCATTGAGCCATTGAAAATCATGTGACCTATGCGGCCCGTCAATGGCTCAATGAGACAATGACCCAATGAGTCAATAAACATGGACTGGCATCAACTTTGGGCAATTACTTCCGCGCCGGACAACGTTCCCATTGTGGCGTTGATCGGGCTCGTGCCTTTCTATACCTGGTTCGGCCTCCGGCAGGCGCTCGCCAACGATCGCCTGATCGGGCAATTGCAAGCGGACCCGCAGCTTGCCAAGACGCATCATCGCAAGGTGCTCCCCTGGAAGCCCGGTTGGACGAAGGAAGTTCCCGTCTGGCCCTTCCTGCTACGCATTGAATTCCTGGCCGCCATCATTGTCACCGTCATCCTGATGGTCTGGTCCATCACCCTCAACGCGCCGCTCGAAGAGCTCTCCAACCCCAACCTGACGATGAACCCTGCCAAGGCCCCGTGGTATTTTCTGGGCCTCCAGGAAATGCTGGTCTACTTCGATCCCTGGATGGCGGGGGTGGTGATGCCCTCGCTGATCATCGTCGGACTGATAGTGATTCCCTACATCGACGCCAACCCGCTGGGCTCCGGGTACTACACCTGGAAGCAGCGGCGTTTCGCGATTGGCACCTTCTGCTTCGGCTTCATGCTCTTGTGGCTGTTGATGGTCGTGATCGGGACGTTCATCCGCGGCCCGGGATGGATGTGGTTCTGGCCGGGGCAGACCTGGGACCCCAATCGCCAGGTGTTTGAGGTGAACCGGGACCTGCCCGACATCTTCTATATCACCTCGGTCTGGGGCAAGGTGATTTTCGGCGCCCTGGTCATGGGAATTTACTTCTTCGTGGCGGGCGGGTTGGTGCACAAGTTGATTACCTGGAACGACTTCAACAAGAAAATTTACCAGAAGATGAGTTTCCTGCAGTACATGACCATGCAAATGTTTTTAACGATTATGTTGTTACTTCCGATCAAAATACTCATTCGGCATTTGTTTAGAATCAAGTATATCTGGGTGACGCCTTGGTTCAACTTATGAAAGGCGGTGACGAGTGGCGCGTGACAAGTGACGAGCAGGAGAAAAAGCAAGTCATCGTGCCATCGAGCCATGGGAAGTCGGATGAACCGGTGACCCGATGGACCGATCCCCTGTTTGTTTCTTGGCACTTGTCACTCATCACTCGTCACTCGTCACTGTTCTTGGGGGTTTGGGTTGCCTGAGGAAAAGGATCCGGTCATTTCGGCCTCACTGGCCACGTTTTTTGTGGCGGCGTCGGTGCTCCTGATGCTGACGCTCGTCTGGGCGCTGTACAACGAATTTTTCGGCCTGCGCCCCTGGAAGAATTATCAACGCGAATTCGCGCGCCGCTACCACTCTTTTCTTGTCAGGCAAATTCCCAAGCAAAAGACCGCCGAGGAAGCCATCTTGAAGTCCGCCGAGTATCAGCAACTCGACCAGCAACTCAAGGCTGCGGAGGCCCAGATCAAGGACCAGACCGAGGGGATGGACCGGCAGATTGCCGTCATGGACGCGCGCTTCTCCGCCCTCACCGATACCTTCACCACCGCCCGCGCTTACGTGGCAACGCAGGTTTACGCGATTGAGCACACCTCGGCGGGCGGCAAAGCGTCGATACAGAAGAGCCTCGCCAGGTACGAAGCCGGCCCCTTCGCACTTGCCCTGCCCACCCTGCCGGACGGTCATCGCCAGAAGGGCACCTACACCTTCGATCAACTGCAAGAGGAATTCAACAATGTTCAGCTCGACAAGGCAAAGATGCTGGAGGAAAAGGCTGCCTTGCTGCGGCCTGTTTCGGATCTGCGCAAAAAGCGCGATGCCTACGTCGCGGACCACCTGAACGGGCTGACCGCGGAGCAGTTGCACGGGCTTCTGGTCAAAGTGGATAGTTCCGCAATAAATATTCGGCAGATCAATAATCCTGATGCAGGCATTGTCGATCGGTGTGAGTCCTGCCACGTGGGCATTCGCGAGCCGGCCGTTATTACCGCCAAGGACATGGGCGGGAAGAAAGTATTCGTGAGCCACCCGGACCCCGAGTTGCTCGCCCTCCACGACCCGGAAAGATTCGGCTGTTCTCCCTGCCACAACGGCAACGGCATGCAGGTGGAAAGCGTTGAAACGGCGCACGGAAACTACGAGCACTGGCTGTGGCCGCTTCATCCGCATGAAAACGTCGAGGCCGGCTGCCAGCAATGCCACGCCAGCGACATGATCGTCGATCACGCGCCGGTGCTGAGTTACGGTAAGGAGCTTTTCCAATACCGCGGCTGCGTTGGCTGCCACCGCTTCCAGCATTACGATGCGGAGCCGGAAGAGCTGGTGGCCGGCCAGCAGCAGATGATGCAGCTCGAAACTCAGCGGCATGACGCGCAGCGCGACATCCAGCGCGACATCCAATTGGGCGATCAGGCGCCGGACAACGACACCGCGCGGAGGTATTACACCCAGGCGGATATGCTGCGTGTTTCCATCAGCGACATTGACGGCCGCATCGAGCAGCTCGACCGCCGCTCCAAGGATCTGCTGCGCGACGCGAAGAAAGTGGGGCCGGATTTGAAGGAAGTGCGGGTGAAGATACACCCTGACTGGATCCCGGTCTGGATCTCCAACCCCCATGCCTGGCGCCCCTCCACGCGCATGCCGCGTTTCCGCCTGGCGGATGGCGAAGTCAAAGCCATTTCCGCGTTCATTTGGCAGAGCGGTATTGACGGCACGCTGCCCCACCAGCCGCCCGGCGATCCGGTGAAGGGCAAGGAAAGTTTTGAGACCCGCGGCTGCCTGGGCTGCCACTCCCTGGACGAATCCAGTCCGCATTTCGCCGCCAACCTCTCGCGCGTGGGGGAGAAGGACAACTACGATTACCTGGTGCGCTGGATTCACGACCCTCGCGAGCGCACGCTCCCCTATTGCCCCTACGAGAAGCGCGACTTGACGGAAGCGGACTACAAGCGTCACGGCCTGCCCTTTGTATTTGATCTCGACCACTCGCGATGTCCCAACGACGGCCACGAGTTGCAGGTGGAGCAGGAAACCATCATGCCCAACCTGCGCTTGTCCATCGCGGAAGCGCGTGACATTGCCAGCTACCTGCTCACCCTGAAGCTGCAGGATCCCTCCGCTTACCCGCGCGCCAATTTCCTGAACGACCCCAAGCTCAAGGCGCAAGGCCACGCCCTCGTCCAGCGTTACGGGTGCGCGGGCTGCCACGAGATCGCGGGGATGGAAGACGAAGGCCGCATCGGCACGGAACTCACCAAGGAAGGCTCCAAGCCCCTCGAGCAGATTGACTTTGCCTTGCTCACCGGGCAGGCCGAAAAAGGCGGCTGGTACAGCCACAAGGGATTCTTCGAGCACAAGCTGGAGAAGCCGGAGATCTACGACACCGGGCGCGACTGGACCGACCGTGATCCCAATGACCGGCTGCGCATGCCCGACTTCGATATGAAGCCGGAGGAAATCACCGCCCTCACCACGTTCCTGATGGGGGCTGTGGAGTCGCAAGTTCCCCGCCGATACTGGGATGCGCCGGAAGACCAGCGGCACGACATCCAGGAAGGCTGGTGGATTGTCAAAAAGTATAACTGTATGGGCTGTCACCAGTTCATGGTGGGACAGTCAAGCCGCCTGATGACCTTGCCGCGTTACCAGACGCCCGAGTGGAAGGATCAGTTGCCCCCAAAGCTCATGGGCGAAGGGGCGCGCGCCAACCCTGACTGGATGCTGAGGTTCCTGGCGAATCCCGCGCTCGACCCCAAGGACACGGATCGCGACGGCGTGCGGCCTTACTTGCAAGTACGGATGCCGACCTTCTACTTTTCGCCTGTCGAACTGCGCAAGTTGGTGCGCTTCTTCCAAGCGCTTTCCGGTCAACCCATGCCCTACGTCGCCCCCAAGCTCGAACCGCTGACGGAGCAGGAAATCGCCATGGCCCGCGCGCTCTTCACGAGCCGGGCCGCGCCCTGCCTGAAGTGTCACGCCACGGGTGACCCGGCGCACGATAAGTATGCCACCGCGCCTAACTTCCTCCTGGCGCGCGATCGCCTGAAGCCCGGCTGGGCTCGCCGCTGGATGCTCGACCCTTCGATGATCAGCCCCGGGACGGCGATGCCTTCGGGCCTATTTAAACCCCAGGCCGACCACTACGTTTTTTCCGGCCCCACGCCGGATCTCTTCAAAGGCTACGAGGGTGACCAGCCGGAATTGCTGGTGCGCTACTTGTTTGAGATTACCCCGGAGGAGCAGCGCCGGCTGATGGGAATGAGTGCGGCTCTCATGAAGACGGCGGAATTCAGGAGTCAGAAGTCAGGAGTCTGGAGTCAGAATGAAACGCCGGGCACCCCGATTGCTGCTAAGATTGAGGCGACTCGCATGACTGACCGATGATCTGCGGCTTCGCCGCTTGCTGTGCGGAAAGGCAGAGCCTTTCCGCACAGCGGCGCGGAGGAGCGGGATCGAATATGAGAGTTTCCGGCTAATTTGGACAGCCATGGTCTATGACCGCCGGCTTTTTAATTCAATAATGTTGCGTTCGAGACATACGTTTACTGCAGCGCCGCCCTTTAGGGCGGCACATGCCGGGCTAACGCTCGGCGCTACAACAGAAAAGGAAGGGATCATCCCATGAATAATCGAAAATGGATGTGGCTCTTTTCGGCTTTGGTGATTTTGGCGCTCGTCGGCTGCGGGAAGAAAGAGGAGCAGGCCCCCGAGCAACCCGCCGAGACCACCACGGCGCCGGCCCCCACCCCGATCGACCAGTCCACAGTGGGCGCAGTGACCGGCAAGATCACATTTGAAGGTGCAAAACCCAAGCAGATAAGGATCATGATGGATCAGGACCCCGTCTGTGTCCAGAAGCATGGCGGCAAAGCAGTGTTCGCCGAGGACGGCGAAGTGAATGGGGACGGTACCCTCCCCAACGTATTTGTATATGTTAAGGCCGGGGCTGAGAAGTACACTTTCGCGCCCCCCGCGGATGCGGTCACCCTTGACCAAGATGGCTGCATGTACAAACCTCATGTCCTGGGCGTCATGGCGGGCCAGACGCTGAAGATTGTATCCAGCGACGCCACCACCCACAACATCCACCCGATGCCCAAGGACAACCGCGAGTGGAATATGTCGCAGGCGCCCGGCGCCGCTCCCATCGAGCAGAAGTTCGCCCGCCCGGAGATCATGGTCCCGGTGAAATGCAACCAGCACCCCTGGATGCGCGCCTGGATCGGAGTCACATCGAACCCGTTCTACGCCGTTTCCGGCGCGGATGGCACATACACCATCCAGGGGCTGCCACCCGGCGATTACACTATCGAAGCTTGGACGGCGACCTTCGGGACGCAGGAGCAAAAGGTGACGGTCGGCGCAAAGGAGACCAAGACGGCCGATTTCAAGTTCAAGGCGTCCTGATTGGGGGCCAAGTACTGGGGGCTGGGGGTTGGGGAAGAGCAAAGTACAAGTTCCCGGAACCCAGCACCTGTTTTGTACACGCGGCGGGCGTGGACTTCGAAGTCCGAGGTCCGGAGTCCGGTGTCGGGCTTCGGACTTCTGGTTGAAAGACGGGTTTGAGGAGCATAGCGAGTCAGACGGCGTGCGTGGGGCGCGCCGCGTCTCGAAGCAACATAGACGGATCAGGGCAAATTCACCAAAGATAAGTCCGAGCCTGCTGTCCGAAAGCGAAGATGTTACGAGTGACGAGCTTGCTTGTCACTGGTCACTTGTCACTGCTTTAGAGACCTCGGACCTCGGACTTTAATTTAGGAGCAATGACTTATGGCGCTGGCGATTGCGCTCGTGGTGGTCATCATCACCTTGTTTTCCGGCTACTTCTTTTGGGCGCACACTTGGTGGTTCCCGATTGATATCTCCAAGCACGGTGCGGCCATTGACCATCAGTTCATGCTGACCCTGATCATCACGGGAATCATTTTCGTGGCGGCGCAGGTGTCGCTGGCCTACGCGATCTGGAGGTATCGCGACCGGGGCGACGGCCGCAAAGTGACGTACTCGCATGGCAACAACCTGCTTGAGGCTACGTGGACTCTCGCTGCCGCCATCCTCTTCATCGGCCTTAACCTGATGGGTTACCGCACCTGGGCGAACATCCACTTTGTCGGCGCGCAGCCCGGCGCCTTGCAGGTTGAAGTCTGGGGCCAACAGTTTGCATGGTACTTCCGTTATCCCGGACCCGACGGTCAATTCGGCCCCGTGCACGTGGAAAAAGTTGACGACGCCATGGGCAATTTTCTGGGACTTGACCGCGACCACGACGCCGCCTCCAAGGATGACATCGTCACCGCCACGCTCGGCCTGCCTGTGAATCGTGAGATCCAGTTGATTCTCCGCTCCAAAGACGTTACGCACTCATTTTTCGTGCGCGAACTGCGCATGAAACAGGATTTGGTCCCGGGGATGGAGATTCCCATTCATTTTACGGCCACGAAAACCGGCCGGTACGAACTGGCCTGCGCGGAACTCTGCGGCCTGGGCCATTACAAAATGCGCGCCTTCGTCGATGTGATGACCCAGGAAGATTTTGATAAGTGGTTGCAGAACATGGCGGCAGCGCAATGAGGTAGGTGGCAGGTGGTAGGTAGTAGTTGGGGCTTTTGGGAAAGGTAGGCCGCAGGCGGCAGAGGACATAGGTCTTCCCCACCTACGGAGGTTAGCACATGGACGCTTCGGTTCTGGGAATTGGCATTTCGCGCCTGGGGCAAATTCAGGTGCGGGCGCACGATGTGGAGCGGGCGGCGAAGTTTTATCAGGAAGTTCTGGGGCTGAAGCTGCTCTTCAAAGCGCCGCCGGGTTTGGCGTTTTTCGATTGCGGCGGAGTGCGGCTGATGATCGACCACCCGGAGAAGCCGGAGTTCGATCACGCTTCGTCCATCCTGTATTTTGCCGTGCCCGACATTCAGGCCGCCCATGCGGAGATGAAGCAGAGCGGGGTGCGTTTTGAGGACGAGCCGCACATGATCGCCAAAATGCCGGACCACGATTTGTGGATGACGTTCTTCCGTGATTCGGAAGACAACCTGTTGGCGTTGATGAGCGAAGTGAAGAAGTAGGAGTCAGGAGACAGAAGTCAGGAGTTAGGAGCAGGAGACGGGAGTCAGGAGTCAGAATACGGCCGCGCCACGTAGGTTTGGTTTTTAAATGACCCGATGACCCGATGACTCAATGATTCGATCTCCTGACTCCTTCAAGGGGAGGTTGTTAATGGCAGAGACACATGCTGAAGCCGTTCACCGGCACGAGGCTCCCAAGGGTTTCGTCTGGAGATACATTTTCAGCCTCGACCACAAGGTGATTGGCATTCAATACTGGTGCCTCGCGTTATTCAGCGTGCTCGTAGGCCTGACGCTCTCCATCCTGATGCGTCTGCACCTGGTTTGGCCGCAGGCCAGCGTCCCGCTGCTCGACAAACTCTCGCCGGTCGGGGCGCCCGGAGGGGTCATCAGCCCTGAGTATTATCTTTCGCTGCTCACCCTGCACGGCACTTTGATGGTTTTCTTCGTGCTTACCACCGCCCCGCAGAGCGGCTTTGGCAACTTTATCCTGCCCATTCAAATCGGCGCGGAGGACATGGCCTTCCCTCGCCTCAACATGCTTTCTTTCTGGGTGACGTTCGCCGGCCTGGTGGTTTTGGTGTCCACCTTCTTCATCCATGACGGTCCACCCATTGGTGGCTGGACGTCTTACCCTCCGCTCTCCGCCGTGGGAGGCGCCGCGGGCCCGGGTATGGCCGTAGGCGAGACGCTTTGGATCATTTCCATTGCCATTTTTTGCGTCGCCTCGATGCTGGGCGCCATCAACTTCATCGCCACCACGCTGGACTTGCGGGCGCGCGGCCTTTCCCTGATGCGGCTGCCCTTGACCTGCTGGGCGTGGTTTATTACCGCTATTCTGGCTTTGCTTTCGTTTGCCGTGCTTCTGGCGGCGGGCGTCCTGCTGTTGCTCGATCGGACGGGCGGCACGAGCTTTTTCATCCCCGGCGGCCTCATCGTCAGCGACAAGATCATGTCGAATCACACCGGCGGCTCGCCTCTGCTTTGGCAGCATTTATTCTGGTTCTTCGGCCATCCGGAGGTTTACATCGCCATCCTGCCGGGCATGGGAATGACCTCGCACATTCTCTCCACCTTTGCGCGCAAGCCCATTTTTGGCTATCGCGCCATGGTTTACGCCATGGCCGCTATTGCCGTTTTGGGATTCGGTGTCTGGGGCCATCACATGTTTGTGAGTGGCATGAGCCCCTATTCCGGCTTCGCGTTCTCGATCCTCACCATGGCCATCGGCGTCCCCTCCGCCATCAAGACGTTTAACTGGATTGGCACGCTGCTGGGCTCGAGGATTCGCTTTTCGACGCCCATGCTCTACGCTCTGGGCTTCGTTTCGATCTTTGTGAGCGGCGGGCTTTCCGGAATCTTCCTGGGTCAGCCGCCCATCGACATCTACTTTCACGATACTTACTTCGTCCTCGCTCACTTCCACTTGATCATGGGTGTGGCGGCCATCTTCGGCATGTTTGCCGGAACCGCTTTCTGGTTCCCCAAGATGTTCGGCCGCATGATGAACGAGACGCTGGGCAAGATTCATTTCTGGTTCACTTTCGTGGGCGTGTACGCGATCTTCATGCCCATGCATTACCTGGGTTTGGAAGGCAACCCGCGCCGCTACTCCGAGTTCATTGACAACTTCCTGGTGCCGCTCATGCCCCTGCACAAATTCATTTCCATTGCCGCGTTTATCACCGGCGGGGCGCAGATACTATTTTTCGCCAACCTCATCTGGAGCATGTTCTGGGGCAAGAAGGCCACGGAGAACCCCTGGGAAGCCACCACCCTCGAGTGGACGGTTCCCTCTCCCCCACCCTTCGACAACTTTGCCGGCGTGCATCCGGTGGTTCATCACGGTCCGTATGAGTTCGCGGTTCCAGGCGCGGACAAGGATTATGTCATGCAGAATTCGACGGAAGTTATTAAGGCGGAAGGATAATTGTCCGTTGTTTTTTAGGTTGGTCCGTGGTCCGTGGTCCGTGGTCAGTTGTCCGTGGTCCATTGCAACTGACGGCGGTCCAGGGGTAACACAAACGCAGCCTCGAATTTGAGTTTTTCCGGGTTCCGCGGTCAGATGTCGGTTGCAACGGACGACTGACCACGGACCGCGGACAGGTAGTAAAAATATGGCCTCAACGATCCTCACGCCAACCAAGCCTAAGCCTGAAGCCGGCGGGAAGCTGGACGACCACGGCCGCGGTCCGGGCGGCAACGGCTTCGGTGGGAGCAGCGACTCCGGCCTGCCGGAGTACCGGGTCCCGGGCCACACTTACCAATTGGGGATGTGGTTCGCGCTCATTGGCGTCGTGATGCTTTTCGCGGCCTTCACCAGCGCCATGGTCGTACGGCGCGGCATGTCGTTCGATTGGGTTTCCATTGCCTTGCCCCGCGTGCTCTGGTTGAACACCGGCATTCTGATCGCCAGCAGCTTGACGCTGGAGTTTGCGCGGCATTCGCTCGCCGAACGCGCACCGATAAACTTTATCCGCTGGCTCACGGCGACGGTGGTGCTGGGGCTGGGATTCCTGGCCGGGCAGCTTGTGGCCTGGCGCGAGCTCGCGGCGCGCGGCGTCTACCTGGCCACCAATCCCAGCAGCTCGTTCTTTTACGTTCTGACCGCGACGCACGCTGTGCACCTGGCGGGCGGCGTCTTGGCGCTCGGCTACGTGGTGTTTCGCGCCGTCCGCATGGCGCGCGGGTGGCAACGCCGCACCGCGCTCGATGTCACGGCCATCTACTGGCACTTTATGGATGCGCTGTGGATTTACATTTTTTTCTTGCTGGCGAAGTGGGCGTAGTAATCGGTTGATCCGATGATCGGGTGATCGAGTGAACAAAGAACAAAACCTCAGCCTTGGTTTTTGCTCACCCGATCTCCCAATCTCCTGCTCACCCGATCCTAAGACAGGGGGAACCTACATGGCAAGCCATGAAGCAATCAACGCAAGCCTGCAAGGCGTCCGAGAGTCGGCGTGGGGAGGCGGTGTCGCGCCCTTTGCCACCGGGTCGAAGAAGCTCGGCATGTGGCTCTTCATCATGTCGGACGCCATTACCTTTGGCGCACTGCTCATGGCCTACAGTTACGTGCGCGTGGCCAGCGACAATTGGCCGACGCCTTTCGAGTTCTATCCGGCCCTGATCAAGGCCACGGTGATGACCTTTATCCTGCTCTCCAGCTCGGTAACTATGGTGATGGCCGTACAGGCGGCGAAGGCTGAACACCGCGCCACCGCTGTGAAGTGGGTCATGGCTACCATGACGGGCGGCTTGCTGTTCGTGATCATCCACGCTACGGAGTGGGCAGGGCTAATCGGGGAAGGTGTGCGGTTGTTCCATAACCCTTGGGGCTCGCCACTGTTCGGCGCGGCCTTCTTCACGCTCACGGGCCTGCACATGACGCACGTTTTCTGCGGCGTCATTTACTTGGGGGTGGTCGCGGGTTTGTTCGGCAAAGGCAAACTGGGGTCGGAAGATGTGGAGGTCGCGGGACTGTACTGGCACTTCGTAGATCTGGTGTGGATGTTCATCTTCCCGCTTGTCTACGTTCTATCCATTAAGCAGGGCTAAGAGAGCGTCCGTTGTCCGTAGTCCGTTGTCCGTTATCAGTGGGCTGTAAGTGTGCGCCCAGGATTAAGGATTTGGGACCCAGTAAGAAAAGGGGCCGAAGCCGATGGCTGAGCATAGAAATACGAAGCCTTGGCGATGACGACATGCAACTGACGACGGACCACGGACAACTAACGACGGATATTCCAAGGAGGTTTCATGACCACATCAACGGCAAACAGCCACGCCGAAGGTTCCACGCGAATCTTCCTGATCGTCTGGTTCTGGCTGCTGGCGCTCACCGGGGTGGAGGTTTTTCTCGGCTATAAGCAACTGGAATTGAAACTCATGATCGTCCTGCTCATGGGCCTTTCGGTCATCAAGGCGGCTCTGATCATCGCCTACTTTATGCACCTCCGCTACGAGCGGCCAAGTATGGCGGCGGCCTTGATGCCGGCACTGGTGATTGTCATCGTGCTGATGAACATCTTCCTGCCGGATAGCGTGCGGCTGCTGCATATGAGGCCACATTAAGGGCAGAAGGCAGTAGGCGGTGGGCAGTAGGCAGCGGGGGTACTGAAGACTTAGAGCCCTCGCCCCTTTGGGGGGAGGGTTGCCCGCAGCCGGCGTCTTCATCAGCCGGGGTGGGCCGGGTGAGGGAGTCCAAAGTCCGAAGGTAGGAAGAGTGGGAATGAGGTGAGAAGGCATGGCACGGCAACCGGCAATCGTCAATCGTCAATCGAAAATTGGTCGCAGCCTTAAAAGTTTCGAATCTCGAGTCTCGAAACTGCTGCCTGCTGCCTGCTGCCTGCTGCTTACGGCCTACTGCCTGGCGCCCACAGCCCTCCACGCCCAGGGTTGCGCCATGTGTTACACCAGCGCCTCGGCGGCGAGGGCAGGCGCCAAAGAAGCTCTTCTAAACGGCACGCTGATTCTGCTGGTGCCGCCCGTGGTGTTTTTCGCAATCATTGCCGTGGTAGTCTATAAGTACCGGAACAGGTTTCGCGACTCGGCCGAATGGCAATCAGAGCACGATCTAGAGTTACATAAAATGCTCGAGGAATTTGAGCCCGTCGCGAGGCGGTAGAACAGGCCCGTCGAACTGATGGCCCGATTCTCAAGTTCCGGAATCTCAAGGGGCAAGGTAAATCCCATGGCAGAACATCATCCTTGGCTTCATCGTTACGCGACCTTCGTCGCTTTCTGCACGTTCCTTCTGATCATTGCGGGTGCTTTGGTGACCGGCAACGATGCCGGCCTTTCCGTGCCCGACTGGCCCACTTCCTTCGGCACTTTCCGCATGCCGCGCATGGTGGGAGGAGTGAAGTTCGAGCACGGTCATCGCATGATTGCGGGTGTGGTCGGCATTCTTACCATTCTCCTCGTGATTGGGCTCTGGTTGAAGGATTCGCGCCGCTGGGTTCGCTGGGTGGGCTTCGCTGCGGTGATGGCGGTTTTTGCTCAAGCGCTTCTGGGCGGCATCACCGTGCTGTTCTATCTGCCCGTGGCAATCTCCGCCGCTCACGCCACCCTGGGGCAGATCTTCTTCTGCCTCGCGGCGAGCCTAGCCTTTTTCACCCGCGCCGACTGGCGTTGGGACGAGGCAAAGCGGGAGGACGCGTCCTCTCCGTCGTTGCAGCATCTCACCGTGGCCACGACCGCGGTCATCCTCGTGCAACTGATCCTCGGTGCGGTCTTTCGGCATTCCGAATCGGGAAGCATCGCCCCCCACGTGGTGGGCGCCTGCGTGGTCACCCTGATGGTGGGCTGGGTGGTTACACGGGTCCTGGCACGCTTCGCGAATGAGCCCGCCCTGCTGCGCCCCGCCCTGCTCTTGGGTGGACTCCTGGTCGTGCAGGTCTTTCTGGGCATTGGTTCCTATTTCATGAAGATGGCGGCGCTCCGTGCTCCGCAGCCTCAGCCGCCGGTGGTGGACATCACCACCACCCACGTGGCGGTGGGCGCGCTGGTTATGGTGACGAGCTTGTACCTCACCTACCAGACACATCGCTTGCTCGTGACTCCTAAGGAAGAGATGAGGGCCGCTTCGGCGCCCCATCAGGCAACCACATGATGTAGCGCCGGGCTTCACCCCGGCACGTATCGGTACACGGAAATGCCGCCCTGAAGGACGGCGCTACATTGCGGTTTCAGGAAACTACATGACGCGTGGTAAGAGAAACTCGCACACCATGACGGAGCCTCTCGGACGGCCTGCCCATCCCGCGTGGCTCGTCCACCTGGCGGACTACTGGACGCTGACCAAGCCCGAGGTCAACTTTCTGGTGCTGGTCAGCACCCTGGTGGGGTTTTCGCTCGCCGTCCCGGGCGCCGGGAAAGGCTGGCTGCTCTTTCACACTTTGATGGGAACATTGCTGGTGGCAAGCGGCACCGGCACGCTCAATCAATACCTGGAGCGCCGCACTGATGCCTTTATGCGCCGCACGGCGAACCGGCCTTTGCCGTCCGGGCGCTTGGCTCCGGCGGAAGCTTTCTGGTTCGGAATCCTGCTTTCCATCGCCGGCGGTGCAGAACTCTGGGTCGCCGCCAATCCGCTCACCAGCGCCCTGGCGCTCGCCACGCTTGCGACCTATCTGGTCCTCTACACACCGCTCAAGCGGCAGACACCGCTCTGCACGCTGGTGGGCGCGTTTCCAGGAGCCATGCCGCCACTGATCGGCTGGGCCGCGGTACGCAATGGCCTGAGCAGCGAGGCCTGGGTGCTATACGCGATTCTCTTTTTATGGCAATTCCCGCACCTGCTGGCGATTGCCTGGATGTATCGCGAGGATTACGCCCGCGCGGGCTTGCAGATGCTGCCGCGCAACGATCGCGACGGCCACGCCATGGTTCGGCAGGTCCTGGGATGCACCTTGGCGCTCCTGCCCATCAGCTTGATTCCCGCTTTCACAGGACATGCCGGATGGATTTATCTGGTGGGCGCAGGAATTCTGGGGGCGGGATTTTTGTACTCCGGGGCACGCCTGGCGGCTTCGCGGACCAATGTGCTCGCCAAGCAACTGCTGATGGCGTCGATTGTATACTTGCCCTTGGTTTTTGCGCTCTTGATGTTGGACCAGAGGCGGGGCTAGGCGTGATGCGGTTCACTTAAGCATGGCCGCAGGGTTAGGCGTGGGCGCTTTCCTCTGTGACGAGTTTTGCTTCCAACTTTTGAATCGTGTTATCTAACCAGACCAGCAGCGCCTGCTCAGCCTCGTCGTGCTTCCCGGCCTCTTCCAGTTCAGCAATATTCTTGCCCTGCTCATTGAGCGGGATAAAGTGGCAGGGGATGTCCTGATCCTTATGCTCTTCGGGTACCCATTCCCAAAGGAGGCACTCATTGCACGGATGCTTTTTGACCTGCTCACCGACGTTCAGGCAAGTAATGGAGTCGCGAAAGAGGCTCTCTTCTTTCCAGGGTGTCCGGACCGAGCGGCCGTACCCCCCATCTTTCAAAATGTCTCTTTGTAGCTTGAGTTGTTCTATAATCTCTTTGATGTTGGCTGCCATAATTTTTGCCTCTCGCTGGTGCTCTAAGAAGCTGGGTTCCGCCGGATTAGGACACCGAGTCATGACAGAGCAATTACGTTGCCATATGGAAGAGATTGATTTGGGGCAACTTAGTAGCTGAGTGAGAGCAACTTAACTTTTGGGCGATGGGTCAAAAAGCCCACTTTTAGACATGCTGTGCGGCTTACTTATGACCCTTCGGCACACGAGGTGACTTTGATGGCGGATGCTCGTACAGCAGGTCAACTCCCTCCGCGCGAAGAGAGGGCGGCGATGCTTGAGGACGTCTTCTTGCTGGCCTTCTGTTTCCTGTTAGCGCTAGGCGGACTGGGCATAGCTGTTTGGGAGTTCGTCGTCGGCTGGTTCTTTTCGATTGACGGACTATGGCTGACCCTTATCAGCCTGACCCTGGCCGTAGTCTTTGGCGGAAACATCGCTTGGTCAATCCACACCGGCGAGGTGCAAGCTCTGTGGCGCGAGTTCCGGAAAGCCCCCCCCTCGAACGGTTCCCCGAAAGAGGCCGCCGCAGGTTCCAAATGATCCATTATCTTCCCGCCGTGGACGCCACGCTCAACGCCGCAAGCGCCCTGTTGCTGGCCTGCGGCTTCATCTTCATTCGGCGCAAAAACATCCCGGCGCACAAAGCCTGCATGCTTGCAGCGTTTGCGACCTCGGTTCTCTTCCTCGTCTGTTACCTGACCTACCACTACTTCCACGGGGTGACGCGATTTCCGGGTCACGGGTTGGTTCGAACCTTTTACCTTACCTTGCTCGGCTCGCACACGATTCTGGCCGTCGCCATCGTTCCCCTCGTGCTGACCACGCTTTACCGGGCTTGGCGTAGGCGCTTCGACCTGCACCGCCGCATCGCTGTCTGGACGTTGCCACTCTGGCTCTACGTTTCCGTTACCGGCGTGGCCGTGTATGTGATTCTTTATCACCTGATGCCGGTCTCTCACCCGTAATCCAGATTTCTCACTACGAGATTTGAAGCGCGCGGGTTCAGGAAATAACTTGTTGATTCGATGGTGGAAGACCCCCTCACCCCGTCCCGCCCCGGCTGGTGAAAGCGCCGGCGGCGGTCCACCCTCTCCCCCAAAGGGCGGGGGCTATAAATCTTCGGTACCCCCGCTGCCCACTGCCCACTGCCTACTGCCTTCCGCCTACTGCGTTCTGAATTTGGACCCCCTCACCCGCCCCGCTTTGACCTGGTGAAAACGCCGGCGGCGGTCCACGCTCTCCCCTCGGAGAGGGAAATGGTTGTTCGGGCGCGTGAGCGCCCCGCGACGGGCGTCCTCATCAGCCGTCGCGGGCCGGATGAGGGGTTACTTCCGCGCCCTCCATTACCAGCCGCCGGCCACGCACAACCGCGGGCTGGGCGTTTCCCGTCAATGTGCCCGGCGTGGATTTGAACCAGGATTTTTGTTGCGGCGTCGCTGCGCTGTGCTACCTGGTCTTGGGCGGCTGTTGCGGGCTGTTGAGGGCGTCGAGGAAACGGGGGAACCCGTTGTAAAAGGAATGCAGCGTTGCGGCGAGTGCGAAAAGCTCAGCGGAATTCGGCGGGCTCGACGCACATTGCTCAATGAACGGGCGGGAAGTGTCCAGCAGGCGATGAAGCTGCTTCCATTCGAGCGCAACCTGCTTCCGCAGCCTATCCCACAACAGTTCCCCTTCTTGCCTGAGGTAGCGAGTGAAGTCGGTGTCCTGATCCAGATCAACCAAATCGACGGGGCGACCCAGAGCACGGCTGGCTTTGGCCATGGCGCGGAAAAAGACCTCCGGCGGCAAGCCTGAAACCGCCATGTCGACGTCGGAGTTGGGGCGCATCTTCCCCTTGCTTGCCGAGCCAAAAACGTACACCTCCTTGGCTCCGACCGCCTTGAGCGCGGATGCCGCCTTGTCAACTAATCCCTTCATATCCTCCGTCATGGTGTCCTTCCTAGCTATAGTATGGCAAACTGCGCCGCCTCCGTCGAGACAAGAATGGTAATGAATACAACGGTGAAGGATGAAGGGTGGACCGGGTGCCGCGGACGTTGGCTACTTGGTAGCCCAAGCCCAGGAGGAGGAGTAGCGCAGAGGTGGACGCCGTTCAGTCCTCCTCTGCGGCTTTTTCGAAAACCCCGCCATGCCGCGTCTGCGGCGAATCCAAGAGCCGCTGAGGAGCGCACAATACGCGCACCTCATCGCTACCCCGACCCAACCTCCGCGGTACCCGGTCCTCCTTGCGCAGCGCATCAAGCCCAGAAGTTGCGGCCATGACCGGGTATTGCCGCAAGCCTTCAGAAAGGGGGACGGAGAATTTGCCAGGCGCGCCAGCGAATCGCTGGTGCGCCTGGGGGGAAGGAATGCAAGGGAGCTAGTTGATCGTTAGTGAGACCGTCTTCACAACCACATTGTTCACAGGTCGTGACTGGTCGGTCACCTGAATCGTAAGATTGTACGTACCGGGCGTGTCAACGATGCTCGTGTTGGTGGTGCTCTTGACCTGACCGTCAGAGCTGAGGGTAAACCCGAGGCTGGTCAGGGTGTTGGGCCCAGTCGTCACGTCCGCAAACGTAAAGTACTTGTTGGGACCGTTGGCGACAATCGAGGACGCATAGGGCTCGCCATGTGTGGCCGCAGGGAGCGTGGTGGTCGCAATATGCAAGACCGGGTTCGGAATGTGGTCGATTCCCGTCGGTGTTGTGACGCCTGTAGTGGCCCTCTCCCCCCCCACCAACTGCCAGTCCGCGGGGTTCGACGGTGGAATCACGTTGGTGTTGCCAACGAGACACAGATAGTAATTGCCATCTGTGTAGGTGACCTCATTTCCGGGAACGTAAGCGGTGGCAGAATTCCAGGGCGGCACGGGTGTTGTGAAGGGGAGAATGGCGTTCGCCCCGGATAGTGTTGCCAGTCCGAACCCTCCGCTAGTGGCTCCATTTGCGAAATCAGGCCGGAAAGCAATGCCATTGGGGAAATCGGTGTTCGTAGGGGTGAGGATGGCAGGCACTGCTGTAAACTGCGCGCCGTTCACTGCGGCGGTCTCGAACCCCACGAGTTGGTGGCTGCTGTCGCTGCACGCCACCCAGACCGTTTGGCCATCGGGCGAGGTACGAACCCCTGCGGGTCCAAAGCACGACGTCCCCAGGGTGGTCAGGTCGAATGTAGCGAGGAGCGTTTCAAACGTGCCGCTATTGGGATTCGTACCGATGATCTTCAGAGCCCCTTTGGAAACGCCGTCCGTCTCCGTGACGAAAGCATAGAGGCCATCTGGCGAAACGTCAATGAAAGTGGGGACAACCCCTGAGGCTGAGCTCAGGGCAATGCAATTGTCAGCGTTATGGGTGGTGGGAGTGATCTGACTCTTAAAGTTTCCGCTGCTAGGCTCCGCGTCGAATACGCAGACTTCATCGCCTCCCTCCCTCACCACGTAGGCGTGGGTTTTTCGCACGCCGCCTACGAAGAATGTGGGCGCCACCTTCAGGTCAGTAGCGCCGGCGCCGGTGTAAGGACCACCCTTGAACGTGATGGTGCCGGTCACAGTCCCAAAGGTACCGCTCGTCAGGTTCGCGTCCACGATCTGGACATTGTCGGTGCCAGCGTTGGCGACGTAGGCATACACGTCATCGGGACTGATTCCCAAAGTGGGGATGGCTTGCGGGCCCACCGCGACCGCCGCCGTGTCGCCACCGAGGTTGTCGAGTCCCTGCGTATTGGTAACAATCTTAGTAATCGTAGGTGACGGAGTTTCAATGATGTAGAGCTGGTTGGCGCCCGGGTCCGCTACAAACATATCGGTTCCGTTGGTGGAGGCAGCCACATAGTTCGGAGTCACTCCACTTGTGAGGTCGGTGCTAGGGATCGTCGGCCCGGTTCCGACCAGGGCTACGCCGGTTACCCCGACCGAGGTATTGAACACATCCACCGCGTCGTTGCTATTCGAGCCCACATAAGCTCGCGACGGCAAAATATTGGCGCTGAAGGTTGACAAGGCCGGGGGCGGGCAAGTCCCTGCTTCCGCGCAAGACGGTGTCGTGGAATTCCCGTTGTCTGTGATGGTGACGGTGACGGTCTCATTTGAACCGATAGCGCTCGGCGTGCCGGAGAAAATAGCGTCGCCCGTGGGGTTTGGTACCGGCATTTGGGTGGTGAAACTCACGCCGGAAATATTATTACTGCTGGCTGTCCAAGTGTATTGCGCCGCTGCGTTGTCCGGGTTGCCGGTTCCGCCGCAGGTTCCCGTAACCAGCGGGGCTTGGCAAGTAAACAGCACGCTATAGGGTTGACCGAGTTCCCCGTTCGGCAATGGGGTCGGGGAAGGCAAGTATGCGTTTGAGATCGCAATCTCAGGATCGACCGTGAAACTGACCCTGGTTGCAGGACTGCATGTAGCGCTGGGGAGAATACTACAGGGGTCGGAAGTTGTTGTCCCCGCTGGGGTCGTGGAGGTGGCGGTGTCGGTGACCGTTACCTGCGGAGTGTAGGGCCCTGCGCTCCCGCTGATCGGGCTCGCGGTGCAGGTCAAGGTTGGACTCGAGGGAGAGCAATTGAAGCCCGTCGGGAAGCTCGCCGGGTTAGATCCCGTGGGTGTAAAGGTGTACCCGTTGGAGAGCCCGTTTGAGGCGGTATAGGTGGCGGCGATAAGCCCGCCCGTGCCATAGCCGCGGCCCGCGACCCCGTCCGGCCACGTAGCCCCCAGGTTAACAATCAGCGCAATTTGGGGGTCGACATGGAGGGTCCCGGTGTCAGATTGTGAACCGCTCGGCGCAGCAGCATTAGCAAAGTCAGTCACAGTTACTGATGGACTAAACGGTCCCGGCGTCACGCTCAATGCGATGGGACTAGCCGAGCAGGTGTACATGGTTGCAGGGGTGTTCGCGGAGCACAAGAATCCCGCCGGGAAGGAAACCGGGGTGGATGCGGGGAACGTGTATGCGCCGGAGGCATTTGGGAGACCCCCGGTGGCCGTGTAGATCAAGGAGGTGCAAGCACTGGTGCCCCCAGGAGCGCAGAGCAAATCTGTAACGACGCCATAATGGCGGTGCACGACCGCATCCGGGAAAGAACCGGAATGGTTATCCGCCAGGGTCAAGGCCGGGTTTATGGTTATCGAGCCGGGAATGGCGGGAGGCTGGGTCCCCGAGGTGGAGGCGCTTGGAGTAGTCGCATTGGCCGTGTCATTCAGGGTGATCGAGAAAGGATAAGCTGCGACGCTTGCCGAAATCGTCGCGGCTCCAGTCGCGCAGGCGAGGGCCGCACCCGAGGGTGTGCAAGCCATGCCGGCGGGAACACCGTTCGCGACGGGCGTTGCGACGGCCGGAGGCAGTCCGAATACGTAAGGAGCCAGTCCGTTCGAGGCGTCGAACGCTAAATCCTTGAACCCCGCCGCGGTGTTGCCGTAACTCCTGCCAACCACACCGAGCGGCGCGGGATTGACGGGTGCAGAGGCCGCATCAACGGTGAGCGTCAGCGGCGAGTTGATCACAATCGTCTTCGGGGTGGGGAAACTGTACGCTGTGCTTGACAGCGACCCTTTGGGCGTACTGGCGTTGCCCGCGTCGTCGAGCGCAATGTTGAAGCTATAGGTCCCTGGCGCCGCTGTTACCGGGTTCGTCCCACTGGTGCAAAAAGCTTGCGTGGCACTACTGGCGCACGTCGTTGGAGAAGGAACGCCCGTGCCGGGCCCCGCAATCGAGGCTGGCAGCGTGAACACGTAAGCGGGAATGCCTCCGCTGGCATCGTACAACAGTTCCCTGAAGCCCGCCAATGTGTTCCCATAGGTTCGGTTTTGAACCCCTGGAGGTGGGGGATCGACACTAGCGGAATCGGCACTCAAGGCCAGCGGCGCAGCGACCATGAGGGTATCGGTGCTTGCACTCAGGGGGTCGCTGGCGGCGGTGGCGGGAGGCGTGGCGGTATTCCCCGCGTCAGTGACCGTAACGCTGGGTCTGTAGGTGCCGGCAGCGCCCGAAATCCCCGGAGCGGGTGCGCTGCACGTGTAGGTTGCAGAGCCGGAAACCGCAGGGCATACCATTCCTGCGGGCATGCTGGCGGGCGTATTGGCAGGGAAAACGTAACCTCCCAGTCCGCCGGATGCGGTATAAACCGCCGACGTGCAAGCGCCCCCCGTGCAGCCGGTTCCCGACCCGTAAGGCCGACCCGTTACCGCGTTCGGCCAAGACGAGCCTAGGTTTACGGCGAGGGTAATGGGAGGATTCGCGACCAATGGCAAAGTGGAGGTTACCGGAACCGCGGAAGCCCCGGGTACCGCCAGGACGCCTGTCACCGGATCGGTAATTTGCGTTTCGGTGGCACTCACCGTAACAGCAAAGGTTCCCGCCCCCGTCAAACCTGAACTACCCAAAAGGCACTGCGTGTTTGTAGGACCCAGCGCCACCGTCAGACCCGGATTCGACGGAGTGACCGACACCAACGCGCATGCTGTCAGTGGTGCGTTTCCAACGGTTAGCCCCCCTTGAGTGGTTCCGATGTTCGTAGCTTCCGGTTGCGATAGCGGCGCAACACCATAAGTTCGACCCTGCACGCCCTGGGCGAGCGATGTGGTTGTGAAGGTAAAATCCGGACGAATCGTAAGAGCATAGGAGTGTGAAGCAGTTTTCGCAGGGCTACTATTATCAGTGGCTTGAAGAGTGAAGTTGTATTGTCCAGGGGTCGGCGCAGACGACATGCTGAGAACACAATAATCTGCAGCCCCGGACGACGGCGTGCCCGGCGCTGCCGTCATCCCGGAGGGGACGTTGCCGGTTAAGCTGCAGGAAGTGACCACATCACTTGGGACAGCGGTCGAGGGGAGAGAGGTACTGATATACGCCGAGTACGCATGACCGGTAATAGCATCGGGAGGGTTCGACGTCCTAACGATCGAGAAAGTAAACGTCAAAGCGTTGATCAACGCCGTCACGTCTTCAATAAGCGTATTCGCCGGGTCAAAGGTTGTTCCGTCGATGGTACATGATGATCGAATTTGCTTACCGCCTTCCGCCTGCACCTCTTTTAGGATAGCCTCCAGAATGCCAACGGCCAATTTGATGTCGCCCGCATTGATGGCCACCTGGGCGGCGGTGAGCTCGCCAATCAACGCAATTGCGATCCCTGGGTCGATACATTCTGCTTTGAGAAGTTGGTCGATCACTTTTTCAATGCTTACCGTGCCTGCCTTTCCTGGAACAGTCGTCGCTGAATGGGCACTGCCGGCGAATGAGAGTATTGACATTACAAGCGTTAGCATTATTAACACACTTATCTTATTACTCGCAACAAGCTTCTTCATCGTTCACCTCCTGAGTCAGATTTGATTGTTCGATACCAGCTATTACCCCTCGACTCTATTCGCCTCTCTCCCTTCAATGCGGTCGTGGGCGTTGGAGGTCTACCTGAGACAGTTCTGTCGTGGGTTTTACTACGGGGGCTTCCAGCAGGTCCATTCGCGGGCAATCCACCCCTCAGCGCATCTTCGGAACTTGAGGAGCCTGCACAACGCGAGACGGGGGTGAACGCATTGTCGCATTGCGCTCTCCCTATTAGCCTCGCTGAAATGTTTGGCTAATGGAGCAAAGTGTGCTCGCCTCGAAGGTACCTGTCAAGAGAAAAGCGATGGGAAAAGCGATGGGAAACAGGATGAGAAAAGTTATGATGAATCCGCCATGAACATTTTGTCGCAATGGAAGGCTAATGCGGGCTGGCAAGACACCCCGCAGTCTGACGCGGATTGAGGATGGGGCTAGGGCAGAGACCTTTGCCAAACGAACCTCATTCCGCTAGCGCGTTTCGGCTGAGCCGGAACAGCTCTTGGGTTCAGCCAACTACCTGGACCGTGAGTGGGCTTCTTGGAAAGCAGCCAGACACGGGAATATTGTTCCGCAGGAGCAATCCGGCTTCGGCGGTCGGAAGTGCTGTCTGCAGAAACCCCCCTCCGCGCTGGATCGACCGGGAAGCGGTCCCGGCTGCAAGCCAAGATTTCCTCAAGGGCTCCTGTGCGCATCATGGGTGCTGAATGGACACAGAATGGATTGGGAATGATAAGTCAGCTTCAGGTCCAGTGAGCACCGCAAGGCCGTTTACGCCCGATGCTCCGCTGTCGCACCTGGCGATTCCGCGCGTATCGTCGGCCACTCGGAAGTTGGTCAACACGTTCGCGGATTACTCCTGCCTTGTCGCCCAGCGTTTACTGATCGACTCGCTCCGGTACAGTTCGAACGGAGCACCCGGAAGTTCCACGAGGCAGACTCCCTCGCCCGAATGTGTTCGTGTAGGATTATTTCAGCAACGTAAGTCCTTTCATAACAATAGGTGCATAAAACCTGCCGGTGTTTACTCCTTTCCGACTTGAACGTCCCCCTTGCCCTGTGCTAGCCTTGTTACGCTATTATTACAGCCAGGAGGTGACACGCACGTGAGCACCCCTACCGAGGCCGTCCGGGATCATTTGATGGCCAGCAACGACCTATACCGACGTCTCCGCGAAGAACACGCCCACTACGCACTTCAGCTTAATCAACTCGCCAGCAAAGGCCACCTTTCCGAAGAAGAGCAGATTGAAGAAGTGCGCCTCAAGAAGCTGAAACTGCGGGTGAAAGACCAGATGGAGTCGTTGGTGCGGCAAGCACAGGCTGTCCACTAGGCACCGCAGGACCGGCGTGGGCTCGGGAATTCAGGTCAAATTGCCCGGTGACACAGGGGTTACCCGCTACGTGTAGACAGCGGCGGGCTCCCCCGGCGGTAGCGGGAGAAAATGGGCCGACGCGCGATGCTCCATGGTTAAGGAAGGCTACTGGTACGGTTTGCCCCTGGTGTTAATCGCCGGTGGCCTGATGGGGTTCTGGCTGCGCGAGCGGAGCCCGTTCCTGCTGTTCCTAACGTTCTTATTTCTGGTTCTTGCCTTCCTGGTTCTCAACTTTTTCCGAGATCCTGAGCGCTCCATCCCGGCGGAGCCCAACGCCATTGTGTCGCCGGCGGATGGCCAGGTGGTGCAGCTTGCCGAGGAAGAATTTGAAGGCCGCCCGGTGCGCCGGCTGAGCATCTTCATGTCACCCCTGGACGTCCACGTCAACCGCGCTCCCATTGCCGGCGCCATCCGAACCATCGACTACAAAAAAGGTACGTTCCGGGTGGCCTCGCAGGACCTGGCTTCCATCGAAAACGAGCAGAACATTTTTACCCTCGCCGGCGAGCAAGGGGAAGTCGTGGTCAAGCAAATTGCTGGCTTGTTAGCCCGCCGTATCGTATTCTGGAGGCGTTTGGGTGACTCCGTCGCGCGTGGCGAGCGGGTGGGAATGATCAAGTTCGGTTCACGCGTTGACGTGCTGGTGGCCCCCGCGGTCGAGTGGCGCGTCAAGGTCGGAGACCGCGTGCGGGCAGGGAGCAGCATCCTTGGAACCTCCGAATCCAACCCCGGATAAGCGCCTGGACCTGCGTCGCGGTATTTATGTTCTCCCCAGCCTTTTTACCGTGGGGACGCTCGTCTGCGGCTACTATGCCCTGGTCTCCACTCTGCGGGGCGGGCAGCTACTGGCCACCGGCCTGGGAACGGACCACGCCCAGGCGGCGCTTGAAACCGCCAGCCTGTTCTTTGACAACGCCGCCCGAGCCATCGGCTGGGCGATCCTCTTCGACGGCCTCGATGGCCGCATCGCTCGCCTCACCAACACGGCTTCCGCCTTTGGCCGCGAGTTCGACTCGCTGGCGGACGTCATCGCCTTCGGGGTGGCCCCGGCCCTGCTGGCTTACGTCTGGGGAGTCCGCGGCGTGGTGGACGCTCCCGGCGGGCAGGGTCTTCTGCATTTGCGGCAACTCGCCTGGTTCCTGACCTTCGCTTTCGTGATCTGCGGGGCGGCGCGCCTGGCCCGCTTCAACATTGATACGGTCAAGCCCACCTCCGATCGCCGCTTCTTTGTCGGCATGCCCATCCCCGCCGCCGCCGGCGTCGTGGCCGCCGTCGTGCACTGGCAAAAACAATCCTTGAGCAACTGGGAGTTCGCCGGGGCCTGGTTGGTGGTGGTGGGCCTGCTGGCTTTCCTGATGGTCAGCCGCATGCGCTATTGGACTTTCAAGACAGTGAACCTGCAAAAGCGCTATTCTTATCTGGGCATTATCTTAATTGGTCTCATCGTTGGTGGTATTGTGCTTTATTCGGAGCCCGTCCTGCTCATCCTGGCGCTGACCTACGGGCTGTCGGGCATCATCCTGCGGATTATCTCCAAGGTGCGCTCTCATCCGCCCACGCCGGAAGAGGTTCGTGCCGCATGAAACCTCCGAAAGAAGGATACCGGGTGGCGGTGGTGGGAGCCTCTTCCTTGCTCGGCAAGGAACTGGTGGCCGTCCTGGGAGAGGGCAAGTTTCCCGTCTCGCGCCTGATTACCTTGGACACGGACGAAGAAGAGCCCGAACTCCCCATCATCGATCTCAGCGGGGCGGCGGCCACCGCCGTCGAGGAAAGCGAGGTTCGCGCCAGCGAGCTGGACTTTGTCTTCCTCGCCGCGCGCCCGCGTCAGTGTCCGGCCTTTTTAAGCTCCTGGCAGGAGCAACCGGGCCCGACGCCCTGCCGGATCATCGACCTGGCGGGCGGAGGCCTGGGTGACGCGCCGAGCCGGGTGAGCATACCCTTTCTCGACCGCCGTTTTCCGGCGGGCGGCGTGGTTTCCACCCCGGTGGGCGTATACGTTTCGGCGCATCCGGCGGTGATTGTGATCAGCGGCCTGCTGCTCCGCCTGGCGGCGCGCTTCCCGGTCAAGTCCGCCGTGGCTCAGGTCTTTGTCTCGGCGTCGGAGTCAGGCTCGCGAGGGATCGAAGAGCTTCAGAAGCAGACCGTCAACCTGCTGAGCTTCCAAAAAATCCCGCGCCAGGTTTTTGGCGCGCAGCTCGCCTTCAATCTGCTTTCCCGCCTGGGGCGCACCGGAACGGGGGAGATGGCAACACTGGAAGCCCGCCTGCGCCGCGAGTTGCATGATTACCTGGGCGAGCGAGTCCACCGCCCTGCCCTGCGCCTTTTCCAGGTCCCGGTTTTCTACTCCGTGGGCGTTTCACTCTACGTCGAGACCGCGGAGCCGATTGCCCCGGAAGCCGCTGCCGCCGCCCTGGCCGGGGAGCGGGTGCGCGTGCGGCGGTCGGCGCAGGACCCCCCCACCCCGGTCGAGGTCACGGGTTCGAGCGATATTCAGGTAGACAGCATTGCCAGCGATTCCGTGCATCTCACCGGGTTGTGGCTTTGGGCTTTGGCGGATAACTTCCACCTCGCCGCCACCAATGCCCTGGAACTGGCCGCCAGTCTCGGCGAGCGGCCCAAAGCCTGAAGGTACATCCACTGATTACGCAGATGCCACAGATTCGAAAAAAACGTAATTCGAAATTCGAAATTCGAAATTCGAAATTGGGGATTCACTATCAGCCGGGGGAGTCTCAAATTGCGGATATCTTCCTTTGGTGTAAAGCATGGGGTCGCGCGATTCCCGAGATTCGAATTTCGAGATTCCTATCTCGACTTTCGAGCTGCGCGGCTGGCTGCTTATCGCCCACTGCCTACTGCTTACTGCTTTCTGCCTTCTGCCTTCTTCTCTTCACGGGGGGGTGTGGTTATCACGTCGCGGGCCGCGGCGACCTCATCCCGCCCGACGTCAAGACGATCGCAGTGCCTGCCTTCAAGAACGAGACCCCCACTTTCCACATCGAGCAGCAGCTTACTTCCTCCGTCACCCGGGAGCTCCTGGAGCGCACGCATTTCCAAGTCACGCCCAATCCCGATAATGCCGACGCCGTACTGAAGGGTACGGTCAAGGATATCCGTTCCGGGGTCATCGCCTTTGACCTCAACACCGGCGCCGCCACCGCCTTGCAGATTCAGGTTACGGCCGACGTGCGGCTGGAGGATCTGCACTCGCACAAGGTCCTGTATTCCAACGACAAATACATCTTCCGCGAGCAGTATCAAGTGAACCCATCCCCTTCCCGGCTCTTTGAGGAAGACAAGCCCGCCCTCGAACGCCTCTCGCGCGACCTGGCGCGCACCCTCGTCACCGATATCCTGGAGAGTTTCTAGCGTCACCGCCGAGGCGCGGAGCCAGCGTAGCGTGGACCTGTTCGGTAGGTCTGCGGTATTTGTCGTCAAGGGGTGAAGAACTACAGACCTTAGCAAGACCACGCCGCGGGATCCCAGCACTTCCCTGGGTAGGCGACTGCACGTCAAACTGAGCAGGCGCATTGTTTCGGGTGCTCTGCCAAGATTAGCTTCCTCGAAGGGGACTCGGGGCGTTTGGTGGTGGGATGGGGATAATTATCCATAGATGCCGTAGCTAAACACTACGCCGCTAGGGATCTACATTGTCCGGCGGCCAAGTTCGGATTTGCCTTCTTCACAGTTTCACGGACTGACGGGGTGTTGTATACTTTCCCTCAAAGCGCTGGGGCAAAGCTTACCGTCAAAGGATCGCTTCATACATGCCGAAGAAGAGACTCCACCAAAGGATCGCTTCATATATCTTTAGAAAGAGACTCCACGCAATCGTTCTCCTTATCATTATCATTTCCGCCCTATATGCCGGTATCCAGCTAAAATCGGTGCTTATCTTCTTTGTTGCGCTGCTATCCGGTATCTCCCTCATTTCCATCCTCGCGATTTTTGTCACCGTTGCTGCAACACCCCTCGACAAATCATCCATGCTCAGAGACTTCTTTAATGAGAACTGGGACGACTTCTTTCGTGATTGCAGCCTGTTTTGGTCGAAACAGGGGTGGAAAAGGCGCGTCGAACAGTGGGAAGAGCATTCGAAGGTCTACTCTGAGCTCAAGCTGGGGTATGCGGCGTCACTTGCTCCGGGGCATGGAACAACTCGACTCGATTACCTAAGTGGTGGCGGTCGCCTCACCATACTCGAAAGCAAGTTTTCCGCCTTGCTCACAGTTCAATCTCTTTTGGGTGTATTGATGGGACTCGCGGCGAGCAATCTTGGAAATCAGATCAAGGCGGCTCTTGATTGTTGGGGGGGGTGGGCCAAGGGCTTGCTCGCGTTACCGGCTCTCCTCTGGCTCATCACCGTTAGCGGCTGCCTCATCACACTCGGAAACGTAAGGTGGGGAGACCTTTGGGAAGAGGGGAAGACCCACCAAGAAAAGGAACAATGCTATGTCAATCATCTCGCAAGGATTATAGTTGTCCGCACTGCCTCGCTTCGTGTGTTTTCCGCCGTCGCTCTAGTCAACTTGTTTCTAAGTACCTGTATAGTTATGCTTTTGGTAAGCACATCGTGGCCCAAGCCGGTCGTGAAATACCCGCCTCCGGTTCATCTTACCCCCCCACAAGTGGCTCCTTCGAGCTGGCACGCCTTTAATTCTGGACAAACCTGCACAGATGACATCGGCGCTTGGATAAAGGAAATCGCCGATTCTGTGTCTAAGAGCACGTCACGCGAGGGAGTGTCGATAGGGTCAGCGGATGTCCTGCCCCTTGGGCCATCGCTCCGCGCTAAGTACGGCGATAATATCGGACTGGCGTTTGCCCGAGCTCGGTGTGTTGCCGACAGAATTACGCGGGAGCTGTCCTCTCGCCGAATCCAAGTGGAAATTGACGTCCGAGTCCGAGACGTACTGGATCGGGGGAAAGCATCAGCAAAGGATCGTGTTGTGAAAGTCGAATGGTTCCCCTGACCCGCGTGCCTCCAGTTAGCCTGCTGGCCGTGTAGCCCTTCCCGCCAGCAATCATGCAAACTCCCCGGATACGGACTCCCGATTCTGGACTCTAAGCCGGCTTTCTGTTTTTGAAATCTCTGCGCCTCCGCGCCTCTCGGGTGATCGGATCATTCGCTAATCGCCACCGGATGGCCCTCGAGCGCCGCCCGGTAGATCGCCTGCATCACGGCCACGTCGCGGAGCCCCTGGGCGCCATTGGGTTCGGGCTCGCGGTTGCTGCGGATGCAATCCGCAAAGGCGTCGAGCTCGAGCGCCAGTTCATTCCTGACCCGATATTGTTTCTCGAACCACTGCTTGCCGATGCGCCCGAAGAGACGCCGCTCCTCACCACGGGCGTAGGCGGGGTCGAGGGTAGCCCACCCTTTTTCGCCGATGACGTGCAGGAAAGACGCCTTCGCCGCGCCCCAGCTTGCCGTCCCCTGCATCACCAGGTCACCAGGAAAATTGAGCCGGAACGAAATATGCTCGTCCACTTCGCGGAAGACCTCGGGATCGACGGTCCACTGGTAAGCCGCGGCCTCCAGAGGTTCCAGGCCGGTCACCCAGCGCACCGTGTTGACGCAGTAAACTCCCACATCCAGGAGCGCCCCGCCGCCCGCCTGCCGTCGTTCGAAGTGCCAGCGCGGGATTTTCGGTCCGGGACGCAGGTATTCTGAAAACGCCGAATGGATGATTCTCAGCCGGCCGAGTTTCCCATTGTCCACCAGCATCTTCAGGTCGAGCACGGCCGGGTCGAAATGCTTGCGATAGGCAATCATCAGCCGCACCTGGTTCGCGCGGCAGGCGTCAATCATCTGCCGGCATTCTTCCACGTCATTGGCCATGGGCTTCTCGCAGAGCACGTGCTTGCCGGCGGCCGCCGCCTGCACGGTAAAATCCACGTGCGTACTGTTGATGGTGGCAATGTAAACGGCCTCCACCTGCGGATGCTTCAGGCAGAGCGCGTAATCATCATAGGGGTAGCAGTCACTCGGGCCGAATTTCTGAGACAGGCGCAGCATCTTGCGCCGGTCGCTGCTTACTAACGCCACCAGCTTGGCTTTCCGGCTGTTCCGGAAACCCGGCAGCACCGCATGCTCAGCAAAATGCCCTAACCCCACCACCGCGTACCCGACACGGTCAGAAGCCGCCATGTGTTCCCTCCGCCCCGCTGCAAGTCTAACATTTCCTAAGGCCGGCGGGCATGGTGCGAGACGCGAATCGCCGAGCTGCGCTTGATCTGCGCCAGCCGGCCAAACTGACCCACGACCTTAGGACCACACTTGAGAAGTGACGGAAGCTGTAATAAGATGCCCGCAGAGAGGATAGATCGAACTTCGCTCTGAAGTGAGACGTATGGCGAGCTGTACCCAATGTAACGCGGCTCTTCCCGAGGGAATGCGCTTTTGCCTTCAGTGCGGCGCTCCCGTCGCCGCCATGGCTTCCCCTGAGACGCCTGTCAGGGACGCCAGCACGCCCATCGACGAGGACCTCGCTCGCTACTCGGCGCCTGCCCCGCCCGTCGAGGTGAGGCGCCCACAACGCCCGACGCCGCAATCCACCATCGCCCTGAAAATTTCTCCCTCCCCGGTGTTGACTCCACGCACGGGACCGCCCGTGGAATTCCCACGGCCCAGCCTGGGTCGGGAACCCATGGAAATGGATGAAGAAGCCCTGAGGAAGGCGTTTGAGAGACGCGTTGCCCATCCGGGGGCAGTGCTCTGTCGTTTCTGCAAAGGCCCATTGGACATATCGGGAGATTTCTGCGAGCAGTGCGGTGCACCGGTTGAGGAAGCGGCGCCACCCGGGACTCTCCCCCCCAAGCCGCCGCCTGCCGCAGTGGAGGACTCACCGCCGCTGACCGCTCCGGCTCCGGCCGTCGAAACCGCCAATCCCGCGGCCCCGGCGGGATCACCGGTATCGAGCCCACCCGCCACACCTCCGGCTACACCGACGCCCGCACCCGCGCCGTCCGCTGCGGTGGTGAAGCCGCCGCCTCGCACGCCTGTGCCTTCGCCCGTACATGCCGTCCCCGCCCCACCCGGACCTCCGACCATCGCCCAGGAGCCTCAGCAGGGACTCATGGGCCGCCTCAAAGGTCTTTTCAAAAAGAGTTAAGGCGTTAGTGAGAACATTCCACAGGCAACACCAAAACACAGAAGAGATGCGTTGCACGCTTATCCGGATTTCACACCACGGGACTGAGGGGGCGTGGCTTTAGTCCCGCCGCGGATAACCACCCCGGCGCCCCAAGGCGCCAGCCCTCACTTCGACAGGCTCAGGGCAGGTTCTGAATCAGGAGGGGTGTTTTTAAAGAACTCCCCTCCTCAGATGAGGAGGGGTGGTGCGCCGAGCGCTGGGGTGGTGCTGACCCGTTGTCTCAATGTTTCTCGAAACTTCCCACGGCGGTTTCCACTTGGGGAAAGATCTGGAACAGCGGTGTGATTCCTTTTAGGTTGAACGCGTCTTTGAGTGCTCCCTCGACGCCGGCCAGGCGCAAATCGACGGCGAGTTCGGTCGCACTCTTCCGCGCTTCCTGCAAGGCGCGCAAGCCTTCCACCGAGGCGTGGTGAACTCCCCCAAGATTTAAGACCGCACGGCCCGGCGCCCGGCCAAAAAGGGTGCGAAGGCGTTCGAGCAAGGCCGGGGCGATGATGGGTTCAATATCGCCTCGCACGTTGATCACCATGACCCCATCGATTTCCGTCTCGTTGATATCCATGGCAAACTTCTCAAGAGCCGAGTCGACATCCGGATAAATGCGGAAGAGCTTGTCGAGGCCCGTCATCTTGAGGGCTTCCCGCACCGTGCGCAAGGCTCCTGCCAGGCGGGTATCACCGTGGACAGCGCGTGTGGCCTTCAAGGCCGTCACCAGCATACCTATTCCTGAGCTCGAAATGTGGGAGACTCCCGTCAAATCGATGATCAGGTTTTTCTCACCGCCGACGAGTACCTCCTTGACCTTTCTATCGGCGGCAGGCACCTCTGAGGTATCAAACGAACCTTTGAACGTCACGATGGTTGCCCCGATGGCGGAGCGCACGAACGTGTGCATGCAGTTATCTCCCCGGCTCGAGTCCTTCGAGCTTGACGATAACCTATCAGAAAACCCAGCCCGAGCAATGCCGTCGGCCTGCCCGGAGGAGGGCAAATGTGCTCTTTCAACACCCACGGCCGAGCGCCTACTTCGATTTAACCACTACCAGATTATTGGTGACGGAGAAAATGCCGGGAACAGTGTTGGCCTGGATGCCCGCCAGGTTCTTGTCGCTCTCGCTATCCACCACACCCGCCAGTGTGACGTTCCCGTTTTTCACAATAATCCGGATAGGCTTGATGACGGGCATGGCGTACTTTTCCAGCGAGGGGAAACCATAGATGGCGCGATAGAGCCTGCGGCGCAAGCCATCATCCATGGTCGAAGGAGGGAGGACTTCAATCTGATTCACCACTTTCTCCACGCCCTCAATGTGCTTGATGGCGTTTTCGGCGTCGTGCTTGAGCGTCGGGTTCGTAACCTGGCCCATCAGGGTCACGGTGTAACCGGAAACCGTGCCCGTGATGTTGTCAAAGACATCATAGTAAGGAAGCATCAGAATTTCGTGCCGCACTTCCCTCGCAATGCGCTGCTCTGCCTGCGGGGGAACTGGCCGCTGAGTTTGGGCATACACGGCAGACGTTGCCGCCAGAATCGCAAATGCCAGAAGTTTGCTGCGCATTTCGACACCTCGAATTGAATTTTGGCCGCCCCGGAGATGCCAGGGGAAACCCCCAGCCCTGGCAGTTTATCACCCTGGTTCGGGCATAGCAATTCTGGGCGGTGGCGGACAGTGGTGTCATCACTGTGGCACGGCCATCTTGGCCGTGACCGTTCACGGGTGGGACGCCCGTGCCACTTCCCAATGAAACTACCCGGTGGCACAGCCAAAAGGGTGGGATTTGTTCAGCACGAGAGGTCGGCGCGTGAGAGCTTGAAGCCGTTCACGGGCCCCAGCACGGTGATGGCCAGGTGATCGGGATGGAAGAACTCCCGCGCCACCGCCAGAACTTGCTCGGCGGTGACGGCGTCCACGCGGCGGGAGAGCTCGTCCTGGGAGATGTAGCGGCCGAAGTACAATTCCTGTCGAGCCACGTTTCCCATGCGGCTGGAGGAGGACTCGAGACTAAGCAGCAGGCTGCCTTTCAAGTAATCCTTGGCACGCTGCAGTTCCTCCGCACTGATGGGGTTGGCCTTCAACTCGCAGAATTCCGCCAGTATGAGCTCGACCACCTGGCGCGCCTTCTCGCTGGCCGTGCCCGCATAAACACTCAAGCACCCCGCGTCGTGAAAACTGCTCAAGCTGGAAAAAACCGAGTAGGCCAGCCCGCGCTTTTCGCGGATGTTCTGGAACAAGCGCGAGCTCATGCCGCCGCCCAGCACCGAATTCAGAATGTAGGACGGGAAGCGGTTCTTATGCGGCTGCGGATAAGAGGGTGCGCCCACGCAAAGGTGTACTTGTTCGATGTCTGTCTTGTGGCGCACCTGAATGTTCGGATGCGGCACAGGAATGGGGCCGGCCTTGGCAGGGGAGCCCGCCCGTTGATCACCGAATTCCTTGGCGATCAGGTCCACCACCTGGCCGTGGCGGAGGTGGCCGGCCGCCGCGACCAGCATATTGTTGGGCGTGTAGTGCCGGTGAAAATAGCGGACCAGCCGCTCGCGATCGAAGCTGCGCACGGTGTGCCGCGTGCCCAAAATCGGCCGGCCCAACCCCTGGCCGCGCCAATAACTTTGGGTAAAAATCTCGTGCACGAGGTCGTCCGGAGTGTCCTCGACCATCTTGATTTCTTCCTGGATGACCCGGCTCTCATTGGTGATGTCCGCGGGCTTGAAAAGTGGATTCTTCACGAGGTCCGAAAGGATGCCAAAGGCCCGCGGCAGGTGCTCATCCAGCGCCTTGATCGAGAAACTCGTGGTCTCCTTGGCGGTGAAAGCGTCCAGGTGGCCGCCTATGGAGTCCGCGGCGCGCGCAATCTGCTCGGCGCTGCGGTTCTTCGTGCCCTTGAAAAGCATGTGCTCGATAAAATGCGAGACGCCGTTTTCTTCAACGCGCTCTTCACGCGAGCCGGTGCGTAGCCAGATACCAATGCAAACGGAACGAATAGCCGGCATGGATTCGGTGAGCACCGTGAGCCCGTTGGGAAGAACGTCTTTTCGAATTCTCGCCATCCGTCGAGGTCCTGAGTCAAAGGAGGTTGTGGCGCTCAAAGCCGCCGGCGAAAGAGCCCCCACCAACCCGCTATTATCTTTGTACCACAGGGCCCCTAAAAAGACCACTTTTGATGGCAGCCTTATTGAAAAGACCCCGCGGGGGTGGGAAACTGGGCTTCCCGGTGAGATTCATCGTTTGCAGGCCTGCGCAAATGATGGGTGCGATGCAGCGAAGCCGAGCGGGCGGGAGGGAAACGCACGATGAAAGCCATTCGATTTCACGAGCACGGCGGTCCGGAAGTCCTGAAATACGAGGATGCGCCGGACCCGAAGATTGTGGCCAACGAAGTTCTGGTGAAGGTGAAGGCCTGCGCGCTGAATCATCTGGACCTCTGGGTGCGCGGCGGCGTGCGGGGCTGGCGCATACCGTTGCCGCACATTGTCGGCGCCGATATTTCCGGGGAAGTTGCCGAGGTGGGGTCGCTGGTCACGCGGGTGAAATCGGGTGACCGCGTGCTGCTGTGCCCAGGGGTCAGTTGCGGCCAGTGCGAGATGTGTTTCAAGGGGTTGGACAGCGCCTGCCGTCAGTTTACGGTCTTTGGCGTGTTCATCGACGGCGGCTACGCGGAGTATGTGAAGTCTCCGGAGATGAACGTCCTACCCATCCCCGGTGACCTTACCTTCGACGAAGCCGCCGCCGTGCCGTTGGTTTTTCTTACCGCCTGGCACATGCTTTTCACGCGCGCGGGCTTGCAGCCGGGTGAGGAGGTGCTGGTCATCGGCGCGGGCTCGGGCGTAGGCAGCGCGGCGATTCAAATCGCCAAACTCGTGAACGCGCGAGTCATCGCTACCGTGGGCGCGGATTGGAAGCTGGAAAAAGCCCGCGCGCTGGGCGCGGATGAAGTGATCAACCACGCGCGGCAGTCGATTGGCGAAGAAGTGAAGCGCCTGACCCACAAGCGGGGCGTCGACGTCGTCGTCGATCACGTGGGAGCGGCGGTTTGGGAGGCCTGCTTTGATTCGCTCGCCACCTATGGCCGGCTGGTGACCTGCGGCATGACCACCGGCGCGGACCTTAAGCTGAACGGCCAGGGCCTCTTCGGCCGCCAGCGCACGATTCTCGGCTCATTCATGGGAGGCAAGGGGGAACTCATGGATGCCCTCAAGCTCATCGCCCAACGCAAATTGCGAGCAGTGATCGATTCCCAATTCCCCCTGCTCGAAGCGGCAGCCGCACAGAAAAAAATGGAAGAGCGCGAATTTTTCGGCAAGATTCTGCTGCATCCGTAAGGTTCCATCCGGCATGGCCGGACCCAAAATGTGACACGGCCATCTTGGCCGTGACTGCTCACGGGCGGGACCCCCGTGCCACAGGTTAGCCCCCTTTGGGGAGCTGGGCGAATAGAAATCCGCTTCAACGTGCATCACTATTACAAGGAGAAATTATGAAGGCCCTCGCCTTGGCAATTCGGTTCTTGTTGGTAGTGTGGGCATTGATTCCCCTCGATATTACAAATCCGGCCCTCGCTCAGGAAGGTTATTTCCGCGTCGAGGCTCGCAACGGGATCTGGTGGATTATCGACCCGCGCGGCGCAACCATGCTTTCCACAGGCGTGGACCACATCTCCTACGAATCCGACCGGATCAAGGGCACCGGTTCTTGCCCGTATGCCGAGACGCTCGACCACATTTACCCGGACCGCAACGCCTGGGGGCTCGAGGCGTTGGCCAGGATTCGACTGTGGGGTTTCAACACGGTCGGCGCGTGGTCCGACCCGGAACTTTGGATCCACGCGGTCCCCTACACGGTGATCCTGGATATCGCCGTCCGCGCGGGGGCCAACTGGCAGAACGGCATACCGGTGGACGTTTATGACCCGCGCTTTGAGGAGACAGCACACGATATTGCCGGGGAAATCTGCCAGTCTCGCCGATTCGATCACATGCTCCTGGGATACTTCAGCGACAATGAGCTGCGGTGGGGCGCGGACTGGCGCGGGAAGGAGACCATGCTGGACATGTATCTGAAGTTGCCGGCCAGCGCTGCCGGCCATCAAAAGGGAGTGGAGTTCTTGCAGGAAAAGTATGCACGTGACATCCGCAAGCTCGACCAAGCGTGGGGCATCAGCGCGCCGAGCTTTGAGGATGTGCAGGTTGCGGGTTCGACCGATGCTTACCTTTCCGACGCCGCCGAGTTCCTGGAAAAAGTCGCGACGCGATATTTCGAAGTCGCGGGGCGGGCCATTCATAGCGCGGACCCGAATCACCTCTACCTCGGTGCGCGGTTTGCCGGCAAACCTCCGGAGGCCGTGCTGCGCGGCGCCCGCAATGTCGACGTGGCATCGATCAACGTCTACGACTTCGACCCTCGCCCGGCTGTCCAGACGGTCTTCAAGGTGACGGGCCGTCCGGTTCTAGTGGGGGAGTTTGCGTTTCGCGCTCAGGATTCGGGCCTGCCCAACACCCGTGGCGCGGGGCCGAAGGTCCCCGGCCAGATGGCGCGGGCCAAAGCCTACGCCGATTACGTCACATGCCTGGAAAGCCTGCCGGAGGCCGTCGGCTACCACTGGTTCGAGTGGGTCGATGAGCCGCAAGAGGGCCGGTTCGATGGAGAGAATTCGAACTACGGTCTCGTCGACATTCACGATCGTCCCTATCAGGATTTTGTCGAGGCTGTAAAGAAGGCGAATGAGGCAGCTTGGGAAGCTCACAAGAAAGCTGCTGGCGAATGAGGTCGTGGGTCAATTTAGTATGGATGCGGCTTGACGCCGCCATGGGGCGAGGCCAACTCGCCGCGACAACATCCAATTGACCCGCTACCGCGAATGAGACGGAGTTGAAGGGAATCCAGCGGAGTGGCATAATAGATATTGTGGCGGGTGTTCCAACGGCAACGGGCGATCAATCCGGATATGAAGGCCTGATCTTCACCAAACTTGACCAGGCCGTGAACTGGGCGCGCCGATCCTCAATCTGGCCTATGAGCTTCGGCTTGGCCTGTTGCGCCATCGAGATGATGTCGGCCGGCGCCTCGCGCTTCGATCTGGCGCGATTTGGAGCGGAGGTTTTCCGCGGCTCGCCGCGCCAGGCGGATTTGATGATTGTGGCGGGGCGGGTCGCGCAGAAGATGGTCCCGGTCATTCAGAAACTTTACGCGCAGATGCCGGAGCCCAAGTGGGTCATTTCCATGGGCGCCTGCGCAACCTCGGGCGGCGTCTTCAACAATTACGCGATTGTCCAGGGGATCAACCAGTTCATTCCGGTCGATGTTTATGTGCCCGGGTGCCCCCCTCGGCCCGAGCAACTCCTTCAGGCGATCATCATGTTACAGAAGAAGATCGATAAGCAGCGGGGTTCATTCAAAGAAGCGGTTTTCCACAGCAAGTAATTTCCGAGAACATCAGACCAATTTATCTATTACTTATTGAAATAGGGGTCCGGCTCAGGCACGGCCGCACCGTCTTTGCGCGGGGAAGAGGCGCCGTAATTCACGCCCGCGGCGGAATCGTGCATCACCACTTGCCCGCCGCCCATGTTGCCTGAATAAGCTCCGCGCACCGCGAGGAGGTGGCCCTTATCGATCAGTGCCTTGCGAACCGCTTCCGGCACGCGGTTCTCAATCATGAAGGTACATCCGCCAAATTCCAGTCTGGTGAAACGCGGAGCTTCCAGTGCCGCCTGGATGTTCATTCCGTAGTCCACCAGGTTGGAAACGAATTGCGCGTGCGCTTGCGGCTGGTTCAATCCCATCATAATGCCAAAGCCGATGTGCAGATCGCCTTTCTCCAGGAAGGCAGGAATGATCGTGTGGAAAGGGCGCTTGTGGGGGGCCAGCACATCCGGCGAGCCCGCGTCGAGCACGAACCCCCCACCGCGATTCTGAAGCATCAGGCCAAAGCCCTCCACCTCGACGCCCGACCCAAACGCGCCCGACAGGCTTTGGATCAGAGAGACGATGTTACCTTCTTTATCGACCGTGCTGAGATAGATCGTGTCGCTCCCGAACCGGGCCGGGTCACCAGGCTCGACGGGGCAGTGAGCTTTGTTCATGTCGATCGTCCCGGCGCGTGCGGCGGCATATTCCTTGGAAATGATCCCGGACGTCGGAACTTTGGCAAACTTCGGGTCCGCTAAGTAGCGCTGCAGGTCCGCGTAGGCAAGCATTTGAGCTTCCATCTTGACGTGGAGACCTTCCGCGCTCTCGGGACCGTACTGTGCCAGGGGAAAGCGTTCCATGATGTTCAGCATTTCGAGCGCTGCCATGCCTTGACCATTGGGGGGCAATTCGTAAACCCTCCAACCGCGGTAAGTGGTGGAGATGGGCTCAACCCACTCGGGGCGGAAGTCGGCCAGATCTGCGGCGGTCATGACACCGCCGAGGCGGTCCGATGTCTTCAGAAAAGCCGCCGCGATGGGACCGCGATAAAACGCCTCCGGACCTTCCTCGGCCACGAGTTCAAGGGCGCGCGCGTATGCGGGATTGCGAAAGATCGCGCCCGTTTCCGGCGCTGCGCCTTGAGGCAAGAAGACGCTCTGGGCGTCGGGGTCGGCGGCGAGAACGTTCGCGGAAGCCTTCCAATCGTCAGAGATGATTTCCGTAACGGGAAAACCATTCCGTGCATAGTAAATGGCCGGCTGGAAAAGGTCCGCCCAGGGTAAACGTCCAAATCGCTCGTGGAGCGCTTCCCAGCCGCGCACGCAGCCCGGCACGGTGACGGAGTAGATCCCCGCTTCCGGCATGAGCGTAAGGCCCTTCTGCTTCAGGAATTCCGGCGTGAGCTTTTCGGGCGCCCAGCCGCTCGAGTTGAGTCCAGCAAGCTTTCCCGTCCGGGCGTCCCATTCGATAGCGAAGAGGTCGCCCCCCATGCCGTTATTCATGGGCTCGACGACGCCCATCACGGCGTTGGCGGCAATCGCGGCGTCCGCTGCGGAGCCGCCCCGCGCCAGGATTTGTGCGCCCGCCTGCGAGACCAGCGTTTGACTGGTTGCAACAATACCCTGCCGGGTAATCACCATCGACCGCGCCTGCGTACGGTCGGGAGGTTCGCTGGACTGTTGAGCCAAAGTGAGACCGGAAATAGTCAAAGTCATCGCTATCCCCGTGACCAATAGCGTGGATTTGTTCAGCATGGTTGCAGATTACCCTCCACTAGGCGCTCGCTGACTTTCCCGTGAATTTGGGCAGGAACGTCTCGGCTATGAACGTTTCAATCGAAGTGGAAGTTGTGTTCTGGGCGGAGCGCGGTTCAAGCGCCGCCATGTATCCGGAATTCAGCGAATCCGACATCTCGAGCAGAAGGTCGGCCATGTTGGAAGACATGCCGGCCTGAAGCAAGGCGGGCTTGATTTGGGCGGGCCCGAAATGCATGTAGCTGAGGTTGGGACTGCCGATCGCCCTGCCGATAACCGCCGCTACTTCCTGGTAATTCAAGTCGCGCTGTCCGAGGAGCTCCCGCGCCTGTTTGCCGCTGAAGTCGAGTTTTAGCAACGCGTCAGCCGCCGCAGCGCCAATGTCGCGCGTGGCAATCATCGGCACCTTCAGGTCGCCGCGCAACGGGCCACCCATAACACCAAAGTTGCGAATGATCCCGACCTGGGGCATGAGGTTCTCCATGAAATAGCCCGCGCGCAGGTATACCGCCTTCAGCGGCGCAACCGCGGTCAGCTTCTGTTCCAGGTCACGCAGGCCGAGGACCGGCCCCGTCTTATCTGGTTTGTCGGCTCCAATACTGCTGAGAGCGACGGCGAATTCCACCCCGGCATTCTGGATTGCCGCAACCAAGGCGGCGTTTACCCGCTCCTGGAAGCCGAGCACATCAGCGGCCGCCAGGTTGGGTGGGATCATGACATACGCAGCCTTGGCCCCGTTAAAGGCGTTGGTGAGTGAAGCCGTATCGGTCGCCTCTGCAATGAAGGCTTCGGCGCCCTTCTGGACTAAGGCTTCCAGGCGGCCGCGGTCACGACCGATTACGCGAACCTTCGCGCCATGGCTCAGCAGACTTTCAGCAATGACCCTCCCTGTGTTTCCACTCGCACCGGTAATGGCATACATAGTTACCCTCCATGGCTTTTTAGATGTGCGGACTCCCCAAGGGTTTCATCCCGTAGATTGGACTATATCATTTCGACGGCCAGGGCGTGCGCGGTAATCGCAGCCGCAAGAGAATCGAGGGCTCGCGAAGGTCAAGCGCGGCGCGGCGCCTGTGCGGAGATCCAGACGCAGGTCAAAGCGGCGATGGCGTAACAAGCGGCTCCCGTCCAGAACGCAGTGGAAATCCCCCAACCGAGTGCGATGAGAAAGGCCCAGACGGAAGCCATCACGGATGTTGCCCCGTTCAATCCCCAGAGCCAAGGTGTGAGTGCCTCCGCACGGGCCGAGGCCAACTGCATTCCGATGGGAAAGGCCATCCCCATAAAGAAGCCCAGAGGGAACAGGATGGCGGCGGCGGCGGCCAACCGTACGGGGGTGGCGGAGGCCGCGAAGGCGGCCGTGGCCAGCGGCGTCAATAGTCCAAACAGGACGAGCGCGATGAGCAGAGTCGAGAGGCGTCGGACAGGCCCACCCAGCAAGCGCTGGACCCGAGGGGCTCCTGTCGAGTAGCTGCCCAATCCGCTCGAGAGCAACAGCGTGAAGAGCACCGTCGAGAGCGAATACGTGGGATGACCGAGGAAGACCATCAGCCGTTCGAGCTGGGAAACTTCGACCAGCATGAATCCCAGGCCAATGGCGGCGAAGAATCCGGACAGGGGGATGGCGCTGGGCGGAAAACCCTTTCCAAGGGTTAGCAAGAGGGGCGCCACGATGCACAACCCGGTCACCACCGTGACCCCCACCAGGAGCGACGCCAAGGTGAACAGCGCGGTCGAGCTCTGCGGATCCACCGGATGCCAGCCGTGCACAAATTGTCCGAAAACATCCCGCACCCGGAAGTTGCAAAAGAAGAACGGAGAATTGTCTGTAGGCAGGCTCAGATTTTCCGGCCATTGCGGTGAGGCGGGTGTCATGCTCTCTCCCCATGCCAAGGCTTGCAGTGTGGAATCCGCCGCTTCGGTGGGGCTCAGGATGACGTCGAACTTCATCCGGCCCGCGACCTGGTTGACCGTCTGCAAGTCCTCCGCCGAAAAGGCTTGCCGGCTGACCAGGATGGTGGCGAGCCCGTCGGGCTGTTCCGGACTTTTGTGAGGATAAAGAAACCGCACGAGGACAATGTGACCTCGGGGGTCCGAAACGTTGCGGCGACGCAGCGCGGTGGTGGCCACAGCAACAAGCTTGTAAACCTCCGCCGGATTGTTCAGATAGTCCCAGCGCGTAAAGGACAAGACGCCCCGCGGCGTCAACCGTTCAAGGAACAATTGCCAGGCCTCGACCGTGTAAATGGAATTTTCCGTCAAGGCGAAGGCGCCCCCCGCCGTAGCCGCCGCGGTATCAATCAGCGACGCTTGGATGATGTCGGCGGATTGTTTCGACCGCGCCAGATAACTCCGGGCCTCGTCATGAACGAAGCTGACCCGGGGGTCGCGGTCCAGGTGCCCTGTGAACTCCCCGAAGGTTTGGTTCAGGGCGCGAAGGATTCCCTCATTCATTTCGATGGCGACCACGGATTTCTGACCGAATGCCAGGGCGGAAAGCACATCGCGGCCGCCGCCCGCGCCGATGACGACCACCCGTGACTCCGGCCTGAGGTAATGCACGAAATTGGTGATGTCGTACTTCAGGTAGTTGTACCCTCGAAAGTCGCCGTGGAAGTTGGTAAGCACCGTCGCCGCTCCGGAGTCGATCAGCAGGTGAAGCTGGTGCACCCTTTCGTTGTCCGCGTGAGCGGTGCTCAGCCCCCAAGTTGTGGGCGCTTCGGACACGGAGGGAGCGCCGTAAATGAGGACACGTGAGAAAGAATTCCACTTTTCATACACGGGGGGAGGAGAATCGATACCCCTTATCCATACCAAGCGGAGCGGGGCCGCGAGCTTCCGCGCAAGGAGCGTATTCACACCCGCGAAGGTTCCCAGAAGCACCGCGCAGGCCAACGCCAGCCATCGAAATTTTCCGAGAGACTCGTGAGGCCAGAAACAGAATGCCCCCAGGGCGCCCAACGCCGCGGCCAGAATGACCGCCGAGGGCGCATCGAAAAAACGGAGTGCGTAGACCACCAGAATGCACCCGGCCGCCGCCCCGCCGAGGTCGGCAGCGTAAAGCCGCCCTACCTGCCGGGGGAAACGGGTCAGCGCCAGGCAGACGCAAATGCCACTAAACACGAACGGGATGGAGACCACCAGGAGCGTCAGGACGATTACGGTGATCCATTCAACCGAAAGTTGGAACGAAAGCGGCCCCGCCAGGAACAATATAAAGCTGGCAACGATGCTCAAGGCGAAGCACAAGGCCGTCGTGGCAAGATGCAGGTGGACATTCGCCGGCGGAAAGTGGGAAGGCGCGAGATAAACCAACAGCCCCCCCACGGTCAGCCCGAACATGACAATGGAGATGGCCAGGAACACGAAGTGGTACCACATCGCCACGCTGAAGACTCGCGTCAGCAGGATCTCGTACATCAGCGTGCTCAACGTAACCAGGAACAGGCCTGCGTAGGTTCGCCGGGAAGGGACCATTTCCACCTCGTCCTCCACAAGAATTACCGCCGCCTGATGATAATGGATTTCTCCCCAAGGGATAGCATTTTGTCACGACCCAAAACTCGATCGGCCACAAAGAGCAGCTCATGTCCCGAGTTGGTAGTCCGCAAAATTTCCGCCTTGTAGTCCGACCATTCCGGCCGCAACGCGCGGATGTGCAGCCGGAAATTGAATCTCGGGTCGAACGGGTTAGGCTCCATAAACTTGTAGCGCCGCCCTTGAGCGCGGTATGCCGGGCTGAAGCTCGGAGCGTTGATAAATGTAGAAACTCCAGTGCCAGGCTAAAGCGCGCCGCTACATGCGACGAGGGCAAGAAGTGGTAGCGGGGGCCGGAATCGAACCGGCCTGTGTGGATTATGAGACCACCGAGGGACCACTCCTCAACCCCGCGTTAATCTGGTCGGGAAGGCGGGATTTCAACCCGCGATCTCCGGTACCCGAAACCGGCGCCTTAAGCACTAGGCCACTTCCCGCAAACAGGGCAGGGCAAGCCCAGCCCCTACGAAACGCCTCGCTCGCGGCTCCGCCACTGAGCTATCGCAGCGTGGTGGGGCCACCGGGACTTGAACCCGGACTTCTCCGCTTAAAAGGCGGGTATGCCGCCAGTAACATCTCGGCCCCGCAATCTGGCTCCCAGGGAGGGAATCGAACCCCCATTTCGCGGTTAACAGCCGCGCGTTCTACCGTTGAACCACCCAGGAGTGGTCTTAGTCTTTCAGTTGTCAAAGAGCAATAAAAAAGCCCGCTTTTTAGGGCGGGCGGTTTTGGAATCCGATTGTGCTCTGGATTCTACCCTCCGCCCCCGCGCCCTGGATTCGTCGGCATGATGGTGTTATCGACGACCTGGTAATGGGCGCACACAAATATCCGGCAGGGCCTACCTTGCCGCTCGCGCATCGTTTCGGGTTTGGGGAATCTCAACATTCTCAACTCTAGAGCCGACGATTGGATTTCAACCAGCAATCTCTTGCTTACAGGGCAGGTGCCTTGAACGCTTGGCTACGCGTCGGGACAACCTATGTAGCTTACTACAGGCGCAGGAAGAATGTAAGGAAGCGTGAGTCTTGACTAATTATCACATTAGATTTAATCTAACTCTTTCATGGACACCGAGGCGATTAAAAAATCCCTGAAGGGCAGCGGGTTGCGGTGCACGCCCCAGCGCTACGCCGTGATGGCCTTTTTGATGGAACACAACAGCCATCCCACGGCTGCGGATATCTTCGAAGCCGTGAATCGCCTGGATCCGCGCTGTTCAAGGGCCACGACTTATAACAACCTGCGGGACCTGGTGCGGGCGGGTCTGGTGCGGGAAGTGGCCGTCGAGGGCCGCGGCGCGCGCTTCGATGCGAAAGGCATGCGGCATCACCACTTCATCTGCGACCGTTGCGGCAATGTTGAGGACTTGGAGTGGTACGACGTGCCCGAGCCTGCCTCGGGCTCCCTCGGTAAGCGGATCGTTCGCGAATGCGAACTCATTTTCCGGGGGCTCTGCACGAAGTGCGCTCCGCCGCAAGCTTCCCGTAGCGCTGACCTCTAGGTCAGCACGGCGAATGCCGACCTAAAGGTCGGCGCTACCACTGCCGTGGGCGGGTGGATAACGGATCGGTGGCGCGGCGGGCAAGCGCGGCCGGCGGCGATGGCGCGATTGGGAAAGCCAGGATGGGTTCGTAGTTCGCCACAGTTTTTTTGACTAATTCGAAGGAAGACAAACATCTTGACTAATTCGGAGGAGGGCAAACATTATGGATCAAACACTCAACACCACCGCGGGGACGCCTGTTCCCGCTCATCAGGACCAAACCTTGTCAACCGAAGCTAAGTGCCCGGTCGTACACGGGACCACGAATGTCGGAATGAGGTCGAACAGCGACTGGTGGCCGAACCAGTTGAACCTCAGGATTCTCCACCAGAACTCGCCCCAATCCAATCCGATGGGCGAGGCCTTCAACTACACCAAAGAGTTCAAGCAGCTCGATTTCAAAGCGCTGAAGAAGGACCTCCAGGCGCTGATGACGGACAGCCAGGACTGGTGGCCGGCGGATTTTGGCCATTACGGGGGACTCTTCATTCGCATGGCGTGGCACGCCGCGGGTACGTACCGCATCGGCGATGGGCGCGGCGGCACCGGCACCGGCCAACAGCGCTTCGCGCCGCTCAACTCTTGGCCGGACAACGCGAACCTCGACAAGGCGCGCCGGCTCCTTTGGCCGATCAAGCAGAAGTATGGCCGCAAAATCTCCTGGGGCGACCTCATGGTTCTCGCCGGTAACGTCGCACTCGAGTCGATGGGGTTCAAAACCTTCGGTTTCGGCGGCGGCCGCCCCGATGTATGGGAGCCTGACGAGGCCGTGTACTGGGGCAAGGAGGAAACCTGGCTTGGCGACAAGCGCTACACGGGCGACCGGGAACTCGAGAATCCGCTCGCGGCCGTGCAGATGGGTCTGATTTACGTGAACCCGGAAGGGCCGAACGGCAAACCGGATCCCCTCGCCGCGGGCAAGGATATTCGCGAAACGTTCCGCCGTATGGCCATGAACGACGAGGAAACGGTCGCGCTGATTGCCGGCGGTCACACCTTTGGCAAAACCCACGGCGCAGGCGATCCGAAGCTGGTTGGCCCCGAGCCCGAGGCCGCGCCCATTGAGCAGATGGGCCTGGGCTGGAAGAGCCGTTATGGCACAGGCAAAGGCCAAGACGCCATCACCGGCGGCCCGGAAGTCACCTGGACTCAGACGCCCACGAAGTGGAGCAACTACTTCTTCGAGAACTTGTTCGGCCACGAATGGGAGCTGACCAAGAGCCCGGCCGGCGCCTACCAGTTTCAAGCGAAAAATGGCGCCAAGCCAATTCCGGATGCCTTCGACCCCTCGCAGCATCGTGCCCCAACGATGCTGGTCACGGACCTCGCTTTGCGGGTCGATCCGATCTACGAGAAGATCTCCCGGCGCTTCTACGAGCATCCGGCTGAGTTCGCAGACGCGTTTGCCCGCGCGTGGTTCAAGCTCACGCACCGCGATATGGGCCCGCGTTCGCGCTATCTCGGCCCGGAAGTCCCAGCGGAGGAACTAATCTGGCAAGACCCTGTTCCCGCCGTGGATCATAAACTCATCGGGGGGAAGGACATTGCTGCGCTGAAGGCCAAAATCCTCGCCTCCGGACTCTCGATTTCCGAACTGGTCACGACGGCCTGGGCGTCGGCGGCGACCTTCCGTGGCTCCGACAAGCGCGGTGGGGCGAACGGGGCGCGCATACGCCTCGCGCCGCAAAAGGATTGGGAGGTAAACCAGCCGGTGGCTTTGGCGAAAGTCCTGAAGAAGCTGACGGCAGTTCAAAAGGACTTCAACAAATCGCTGACCGGCGGAAAGAAAGTCTCGCTGGCTGACCTGATCGTTCTGGGCGGCTGCGCAGCCGTCGAGAAAGCCGCGAAGGCCGCCAGCCACGACGTGAAAGTTCCCTTCACGCCGGGACGCACGGACGCGTCGCAAGAGCAGACCGATGTGGAGTCCTTCGCCTATCTCGAACCGGTCGCGGACGGGTTCCGCAACTACCTCAAGGCCAAGTTCAGCATATCAGCGGAAGAGATGCTGATCGATAAGGCGCAACTGTTGACGCTGACTGCGCCCGAGATGACGGTTCTCGTCGGTGGCCTTCGCGTCTTGGGCGCAAATCACGGGAAGTCAGCGCACGGCGTCTTCACCAAACGGCCCAGGACGCTGACCAATGATTTCTTCGTCAACCTGCTCGACATGGGGACCGAATGGCAGCCGTCCGCTGGTTCAGATGGCGTGTACGAAGGACGCGACCGCAAGACGAACCAGGCCAAGTGGACCGGCACCCGTGTCGACCTGATCTTCGGTTCCAACTCCCAGCTCCGGGCCATCGCGGAAGTCTACGGCAGTGCCGACTCGAAGGAGAAGTTTGTGAAGGACTTCGTGGCGGCGTGGGACAAAGTGATGAACCTCGATCGCTACGACCTTGCCTGAGCTTGTTCGCCTAAGCCTCTGTCCGTGGGCAGATCGGAACCGTCGTGGGGCACAACCGCGCCGGTTCTGATTTGCCCATCCCGAAGTGTCCTGCACGGCAGCTTTCTCGAACCGTGTGGCGGGCAACTGGGCATCGAGGGCGCGGAAGTAACCCCTCATCCGGCCCGCAACGGCTGATGAGTACGCCGTCGCGGTCCACCTTCTCCCCTGGGAGAAGGTGCAAATCCTTTTCCTGGCGCGCTCGTGCGCGCGCAATACCATTTCCCTCTCCGAGGGGAGAGGGTGGCCGAGGTACGAGGTCGGGGTCACTTCCCTGCCTTCTCCGCCAGCGTCCCGATCGTGCTCGCCGGTTTCCCTTGCCCAGGCAATTCACTTGGTCGAGAAACGGCCTACTGTGAGAAGTCGCGAGCTTCACCCGCGAATGGTAGAATCAATTGAGCGCTTCCATGCACGAATTCCCATCGGCCCAAGAGATTCTGAAGGTCTTCGAGCGCGACCCCGGCAAGACGTTCCGGCTGCGTGAGCTGGTGGTCGAGCTGGGCTTGCGTTCGAGCCAGGCGCGCGACCTCAAGACCGCGCTGAAAGACCTCACGCGGCGCCGCCGCATCGTTTATTTGAAAAAGAATCACTTCGCACTGGCCACCCGGGATCGCCACCCCGATCCTGGCAATCATCCGCCGGTTCCAGCCGCCAGCATACCTCTGGCGCGGACGCGCGGGCCGAACGTGGTGAGCGGCCGGCTGATCGGCCATCGCGATGGCTACGGCTTTGTGGTGCCCGACGTGCCCCTGGCGGGAACTGACCTTGACATCTACATCTCCGCCGACGGCATGGGTTCCGCCCTGCACGGCGATCGTGTGGAAGTGCAGGTCCTTCGCGCCAGACCCGACGGGCGTGTGGAAGGCCGCATCCTGCGCGTCACCGACCGCGCGCAGAAGACGGTGGTGGGCCAGTTCCATTGCGGCGCGCGTCATAACTACGTTTTGCCCTTTGATCATCGCATCCCGTTCGAGATCGTTATCCCGCGCGGCCAGGAGTGGCCGGGTGGCGAGGGGTCTGACGCTCGGACTCCCACCCAGGCGCGCCATCGCGACCGCCAGTTTGGGGGAGAGTCGGAAGGAAAAGTCGCGCGGCCGGACGTGATATCGCGGCGTACCGCGCGTGACTTGGACGGCCTGATCGTCGACGTCGAGATCACCACCTTTCCGCGTCCCGCGGCGTTGCCGCGGGGACGGGTGATTGAAATCCTCGGGCGGCGCGAGGAGTTTGGCGTGGACGTGGAAATCATCATTCGTAAATTTCATCTGCCGCACCGCTTTCCTGCCGAAGCGCTGGCGGAAGCGAGCGCCGCCCCGCAATACATTCCCGAGCAAGACCGCCAAGGCCGCCGCGATTTTCGCGGCCTGCCTATCGTGACCATCGACGGGGAGACCGCCAAGGATTTTGACGACGCGGTTCTGGTGGAGCGCCTGCCGGGGGGCAATTACCGGTTGCATGTCCACATTGCGGACGTGGCGCACTACGTGCGGCCCGGCTCCGCGCTGGATCGCGAGGCGCGGCTGCGCGGCACTTCCGTTTATTTCCCTGACCGCGCGGTGCCGATGCTGCCGCTGGAACTCTCGAATGGCATTTGCAGCCTCAATCCGCACGTCGACCGATTGGTCATGTCGGCGCTGATGGAATTCGATCCCGGCGGGCGCCTCGTCGCGTCGGAACTCCTGCCGGGCATCATCCGCAGCGTGGAGCGCATGACTTATACGGCGGTGCGTGACGTCCTGGCCGGCGACCCCGCGGCCTGCCAGCGCTATGCGGCGCTCACCCCGAATTTCAAACTGATGGAGGAACTGGCGCTGATTCTCGACCGGCAGCGTGAGCAGCGCGGCTCCATTGACTTTGACCTGCCCGAGCCGCTCATTGAGTTTGACGAGTTCGGCCGCATGGTCGGGATTACGCGCTCGGAGCGCAACATCGCGCACCGCCTCATTGAAGAATTCATGCTGGCAGCCAACCAAGCGGTCGCAGGGTATCTGGAGGGCCGCGCAATTCCCTCCTTGTACAGGATTCACGAAAAGCCCGCAACCAAAAAGGTGGTGGAGTTTGAAGAGATCGCCGCGACGTTTGGCTACTCACTGGGCGTGGAACTGCCTGCCGCCGAGCGCCTGCGCATCGGCCGGCGCGACGAGCGCGACCGCTATCCGCGCTTCCTCGACCGGCAGGGCGCCCAGGCGCTCGAAATCACCCCGCGCCACTACCAACGTCTGACCCAGCGCCTGGAGGGCAAGCCCGAGGAGCGCATTCTCTCCTACCTGATGCTTCGCTCGCTGAAACAGGCCCGCTACTCGGAAGAGAATGTCGGCCACTTCGCGCTGGCGACGCAAACTTACACACACTTCACGTCACCCATCCGCCGTTACCCTGACCTCATCGTGCATCGGATCCTGAAGGCCGCGCTGGCGAGCGAAAGCGGCCTGGCCCGCGTCGGGAAGCTTGCCGCCGAACCGCCTGCCCATGGACGCGACACCGCGGCCTCGACTCACCGGGGAGCAGCCGCCGCCGGGCAAACCCTCACGGGTGGCGCGTTCGTCCTTCCGCAGGAACTTCACGCCCTGGGGGTGGCGACGTCGGAAGCGGAACGTCGCGCCGCAGACGCCGAACGCGAGCTGATCGAATGGAAGAAAGTCTCCTTCATGGCGCAGCACATCGGTGATGAGTTCGATGCCCTCATCATCAGCTTGGCCAAGTTCGGATTCTTCGTGGAGCTGATGGACTTGTTCGTGGAAGGCTTCGTCGCTCTCGCCACCCTCGGCGACGACTACTACGTCTACCGCGAGCGCCAGCGCGCCATCATCGGGCAGCATACCCACCGGGCGTTTCACCTGGGCGAGCGTGTACGCGTGCGGCTCGACCGCATTGATCAGTTCGGCAATAAGCTGGAGTTTTCTGTGACGGAGTGATCCCTTCCGCCTGGCTTGGCGCCGGCAGGCACGTGCTGCGCCTCCCTCGGCAGGGACCCGGCAGCCTTCGAACGCGGCGGTGGGGCGCTACTCCTCTTTGTATAGCCAGGCCGAAACCAGCGTCGCCAGAATGGAGCCCCCCCAGAGGTCGAGCATCCACCAGAGCGGGATGGCGCGGCTGAACGGCGCCCACGTTGCCAGCGACAGGCTGATGGGGAAACCGCTCATGAAGCCTACCAGGAATCCCACCCGCAGCGCGGTGATGGGCCCCGGCCCCAGCGTCTTGCGCGCCGACACGTACACCCAAGTGAGCAAGTACGTCAGCACGAAGAGCAGCACGAACCAGTAAGCATAGAAGAGCGGATAGCGCGGTTGGGCCAGGAGCCAACCGGCCTGCTGTGAGGAGACGTATTTAGGCCGCAGGATCACCATATTGATGATGGTGCTCCAGATTCCCCACACCACTCCTCCTGCCAAAGTGCCCAGCGCGATACGAGTTGTCCTGATTGACGGCATAAGGGACCTCCTCAAGAAAGTCGCCCCGCGACATATCTTTGTTGAGGGGCATGGTACCGGCGGAAAGAAGAGGTGTCAAGCCGCTGAAGAAGAGTTGTCAGGGCTGGTTTGGAGAAGCCGCCTGCATCATGTAGCACCCGCCGGCGCCGAGGGCAGGTTGGCTTGCGGCCCTGAAGGAAAACCTATATTCTAGGTTCTGCAAGAAGTACCCGCAGGCTTTGCCTATCTTCGCGGCCTCGGACCGAGGCGCCGTTCGATGAAGCGAGTCCTGATCCTTCACTACCACGAAATCTGGCTGAAAGGGGGAAACAAGAATTACTTTCTCAGCCGGCTGCGCGCCGCCATCCGGCAAAGCGTCGCCGATCTGCCGGTCGAGTCGCTGGAGAGCATCTCCGAGCGTTTCATTCTCACCCCCGGTGAGGAAGCTGCCCTGCCGCGCATCATCGAGCGCTTACGCCGCGTTTTCGGTCTCGCTTACATTGCCTCCGCGCGCGAGGCTCCGAGCGCGCTCGAAGCACTGGGCCCGGCGGCGTGCGAGATGATGGCTGAGAAGTCTCCTCGCAACTTTGCCGTGCGCGCCAAAATTGCAGACTCGGCCTACGGCATGAACTCCATGGAGCTGGAACGCGAACTGGGCCGCAGGGTGCTTGAACATCTGCGCGCCCGCGACGCGAGCGTGCGCGTCAAGCTCAACGAGCCGGAGGTGACCTGCCAGGTGGAAATCGTGCCGGGAAGGGCGCTCGTTTACGCCGACCGCACGGAAGGGCCCGGCGGGCTGCCGGCCGTCACCAGCGGACGCCTGGTGGCGCTGCTTTCCGGGGGGTTCGATTCCGCCGTGGCAGCGTATAAGATGATGCGCCGGGGCTGCCACGTTTCCTTCGTGCACTTCTTCGGCACCCCTTCGCCCTCGCGCAATTCTTCCTGCGGGGTAGCGGAAGAACTGGTCCGCACGCTCACGCCCTATCAGTTCACCTCGCGACTGTATCTCGTTCCCTTTGACGCCGTGCAACGGCTGATCGTGGCCGGCGCGCACGAGAGCTACCGCGTGTTGCTGTACCGCCGCATGATGGCCCGCATTGCGCGGGAGATTGCCTGCTCGGAGCGCGCCCTGGGCCTTGTCACCGGCGACAGCGTCTCGCAGGTGGCCTCGCAGACCCTGCACAACCTCACGGCCATCGATCGTGGTCTGGACCTGCCCGTTTACCGGCCGCTCGCCGGGGACGACAAGGCGGAAATCCTGCGCCTGGCGCGGCAGATCGGGACCTACAAGATTTCTTGCGAGCCGTTTGAAGATTGTTGTCCGCGTTTCATGCCCCGCACCCCGGCGATTTTCGCGCGGCCCCAGGAACTCGACCGGGCGGAGGCGGGGCTCGAGATCGAGACGCTGGTGCGCTTGGGACTGGATGGCACAACATGTGTTGATTACAAGTTCGAGCGGGGTGAGGTCACGGCGCACGAAGGGTCGCACGGCCGGCTGGAGGTTCGTGGGCTAGGGAAGAGAGGCGGCATGGGCAACTCGCCACCAGTGATGGAGCTTCCCACTAAATGAGGATCGAGAGGCGCCTCCCGGTGGAATCCGCGGCGGGGAAAACGCATAAGACTGTCCTGCCGGCCACGGATTGTTGACGGGCCATGGAGCGTTTCTTATAATTCTTGGTTGGAGGTGGAGTGGTTGAATGACGAATAGGCTTCTCGCAATCTTTCTATTGCTGGGTGCCCTGCCGGGGTGGCTCGCAGCGCAAGAGTCTAAACCCGACGTACCTCCGGCTTCGGTTCAGACACCGACCAGTCCTCAGGTCATCAGGTCCCGCGTCGAGCTGGTCAACGTGCTGATGACCGTCACGGACAAGAAGAATCGCACGGTCATCGAAATGACCAAAGACGATTTCCACGTTTTTGAAGACGGCAAGCCACAAACCATCAGCTACTTCAGCCGTGAGTCAGACCTGCCCCTGCGCATCGCCATCCTGATTGACACCAGCAATAGCGTCCGCGACCGGCTGCGCTTTGAGCAGGAAGCCGCCATCGATTTCCTCACCGCCACGGTCCGTAAGGGGAAAGATATGGCGTTAGTGGTGGCATTCGACTCGGAGCCACAACTCATTCAAGACTACACCGACGACAAGGAAAAACTTGCCACGGCCATTCGCAGCTTGCAGGCGGGGGGCGTCACCAGCCTCTACGACGCGATTTTCTTCACCAGCAAAGAGAAATTGTACTGGTTCCCTCCACCGGAACCCTACCTGCGCCGCGTGATGATTGTCATCAGCGACGGGGTGGACAATTACAGCCAGCGCGGGCGCGACGAAGCGATGGCCATGGCGGAGCGTGCGGAAGTAACCATCTTTCCCATCAGCACGAACCGAAGCGGCGCAGAGACTCGCGGTGATAAAGTGCTGGAGTGGCTGGCCAAAGAAACCGGCGGGCGCGCTTTCTTTCCCTTCGAGCCGAGTGATATGGCGGTGGATTTCCAGACGATTGGCCGGGAGCTGCGCAGCCAGTACAGCTTGGCCTATTTCTCCACCAATACCGCGCACGATGGGACCTTCCGCAAAATCTCCATCGCTCCTGTCGACAAGTCCTTGAACGTTCGCGCTAAAACCGGCTACTTCGCACTTTCGCAGTAGCGGCTCGGGTAAGCTCCCGGTGCGTCGGGGAGTTGCTCGTCACCTCAAACTCTGCACCGAAACCTCTTATCCAGTGGGAGCGTAATACCCGCGGCGGGCCTGGACTTTATAATCGCCGTTGCGGACCCTGACTTGGATCCTCCGGAAGCTTCCGTCCAACTTGGTGTTGGTGGGCGTATAGCCAAGCAGATACTGGGTGCGGAGTTCTCTCGCGATTTGCTCGAACGCGGCGGCGGTGTCGTTGATGTGATTGACGGGCAGCACCCGGCCGCCGGTTTCATCGGAAAACTTCTTCAGGACGGAGTCGCCGCTGTAACCCATCATGTGCCCGTAATAGAAGGCGCGGTCGCTGATTTCCACGGAATAGATAATAACGTCGGATTTCTGTGCCGCTTCGAGCGCCTGGTCGAGTTTCACCTTGCTCCCCTGATCTTCGCCGTCCGTGAGCAGGATGAGAACTTTGCGGCCGACTTCGTTTTTGAGCAGGTCGCGCGACGACAACCAAACCGCGTCGTAAAGGTGTGTTGCTCCGCCGGAGCTACTGGTAGGAAAAGGTCCCGGGGTTGGGCCACCCCCGCCGCCGTTGATGACGTTTTCATCGATGGCCTTGTCGAGCAGGCGCAGGTCCGCGGTGAAATCCTGCAACAACTCCACGTCCACGTCAAAGTGGAGGATGTACACGAGATCCTTGGGACGCAGGATCTGCTGCAGGAATGCCTTGGCCTGCGCTTTCTCCACGTCGAGTACGCGCCCCTGGCTGGGACTGGTGTCGACCAGAATACCCATGGTGAGCGGCGTGTCCGTCTCACGCGAAAAGTACTTGATGACCTGCGGTTCTTTATCCTCTTCTAGATCGAAATCGTCCTTGTTGAGGTCGGGTAGCAACCGGCCGCTCTTCTGCCTCACCACGGCGTACACGTTCACAACCTCCGTGGTGACCTTCAGAGTCTGGCCAGGCGCAGGAACCTCTTGCTGCCCCCGCATCGTCACGAAAGATGCGGCCAACAACGGAAGGCAGAGTGCGCAGAGGAGAGATCGCCGGCTGGCAGGCCGGTGTCCATTATTTGGGTGTGAGTTGCGCATCGTCATCTTTCGGGTACCCCCATTCTTCCGCATTGGATGCAATCAGAAGGGTTCGTGTCAGGGCGATGTTTCCGTGGCGCCGTGGAGATCTTCTTTCCCGCCCCGCTGCCCAACAAGCAGTTTACCTTGAGAGACTGCGCCGGGGTCAGGAATTCTTCTCACCATTGACCTCCGTGGAGGTTGACGACTGCCTTTTTCCACTCTCCCGGTTGCGTGAATTTCCTCGCCAGCGGCGCGCGGTTATTACTAGAAGCTTCTCATGTTGCAATTTTTCGTCGTCGTCAATCACTTTCCTCTTGACAAGATAATTCTCTGACTCTATACATGGATATTGAATACGCGCTCCGCCAGCAATGCTGGCGCGAAAATTCAGCAACTGAGGAGAATAGAATGGCAGCCAAAAAGAAAGCTAAGAAAAAGAGGTAAGTTTCCTTCGGAAATTCGATAGGAACATGCGGGGGTGCAGCGATGCACCCCCGAAGTTTTTTGGGGGCAGGAGTGAGAAGCGAGAGGTGAGGAGCCGCGATGCTTTATTCTGACTCCTCACTTCTCACTTCCAGCTCCTTCTCCGGCGCCGCCAGCGCGCGCGGCGCTTCATCCACGGGTTCGAGTTGGGGAATCTCTTCGCCAGTGGCGGCGCCCAGTTCCCTGAACTTCCGAGCGGAGGGTAACACGCGGCTCTCCATTGACCCCACGGCCTTGTTGTAAGACTCCACGGCGCGCTCTATCGATGACCCGAGAGCTTGGAAGTGACCGAGGAAGGTTCTGAGGCGGTCGTGGAGCTCTCTGCCCAGCTCGCTGATCTGCTTGGCGTTCTGGGTGATTTTTTCCTGCTGCCAGAGGTAACCCGCCGAGCGCAACAGCGCGATGAGTGTCGTGGGGGTCGCCAGCACGACTTTCTTCTGCATCCCATCGTCGATCAGTTGTCGATCCTGTTCCAGCGCCGCACTGAAAAAAGATTCGCCGGGCAGGAAGAGCACCACCAACTCCAGCTCCGGGCCGATTTGCTCCCAGTACCGGCGCTCCGCGAGCTGATTCATGTGACCCCGCACCAATTCCCCATGCGTCGCGAGCGCCTTTCTTCTCTCCTCTTCCGATTTCTCCGGGTCGACCGCGTCGAGGAAGGATTGCAGCGGAACTTTCGCATCGACCGCAATGCGGCGATTTCCCGGCAGTTTGACGATCATGTCAGGCCGCTGCCACCCGGATTCCGTCGCGACCGTCTCTTGCTCCGTGAAGTCACAATGCTCGGACATGCCCGCCAGTTCCACGACTCGGCGCAACGTCAGTTCCCCCCACCGGCCCCGGACTTTCAGGGGTGAACTCAAAGCGTTCGCCAGATGCTTGGTCTCTTCCTCCAATTTCTGATTGGCCTGGGCCAGAGATCGCAGTTGCTCGTCCAAGGTACCATAGGCCTTTTGCCGGGCCTTCTCCATCTCCAGAATTTGCTGCTCGTACCGGCCCAGCGATTCTTTGAGCGGACCCACCAGGCCATCGATGGCTTTCTGCCGCGTCTCCAGGTCGCCCTTCGCCTGCGCCTGCAAGGTTTCAAACTTGCTGTTGGCCAGTTCGAGGAAAGCACGATTATTGTTATTCAGCGCTTCGGAGGAGAGCGCCTGAAAGGTTTCCGTGAGGGTCTTCTTCGCCTCCTCCAACAATTTCTTCTGCTCTTCCAGGCTCGCCTGGGTCTCGCGCAGGCGGGTTTCCGCCCCCACGCGCAATTCCCCTTCCGCCTTCAGGCGCTCGCGCAGTTCCTTCAAATCCGCAAGGGTGTTCCGTGCCTGTTCCAGCTCCGTCTGCGCCCTGACCTTCTGGTCGCTCTCTTCCCGCAGCTTTTGCTGAAGTCCCTCGATTTCCTTGCTGCGACTTTCGAACGCCGCTTGTGCCGCGCCCAACTGCGCGCGCACCTCTTGCAGGGTGCTTTCCGCCGCCTTCACGCGGCCTTCCGCATCCACCTGAGATTTGACCAGTTCTGACTTGGTGCGGGCCGCCGCCAGCAGCCAGCCGATCGCGGCTCCCAATACCACGCCTAGCGCGAGGAGCAGGATTGAGTTCATTGCCATCACCTCAGTTTTCCGGAAACAGATGATAACGGAATTACCGTTAAAAGGTTTCTTCGTGCGCGGGACAGATCAGCGCGTAATCGCAATACTTGCACACAAAGCCGGGTTTGGGCGGGAACAATTGCTGCCGGATTTGCGCCGCCACTTCGCGTATCTTTCCGAGCACCGCATCCAGATCCTTGCGGGTCCGCACGGTGGTGACCGGCTGGTTCTGGGTCAGGCTATAGAACGTGAGCCGAGCCGGGTCGAGCCGCATCTGGTCGCGCGCCGCCAGCGCGTAAATGGAGAGTTGCAGGCTCTTATCGGCGTCCTTCTGCGACGGCGGCCGGCCGGTCTTGTAATCCACAAGCTCCACCGAATGCGCATCGAGGGGATTGATCTGGTCGATCCGCCCTTCCAGGACCACGTCGCCCAATTCGAGCGCGAAATGGGCTTCCGCACTGAGGGGCAGCGTCATACTGGTTTCGTGCTTCTTCGAGAAGGCGCGCAACTGCTCGAGCCCGGCTTTCTTATACGCCTGTTCCTGATACTCATCCTCAAACCCCGCACCTTTCCAGATTTGTTCGAAGTGGCCTTGCAGTTGTTCAAATTTCACCGGGCCCTGCTTGCGCAGCTCGAAATAACGCCGTACGCACTGGTGCATGATGTTACCGAAGGTCAGGGTGGGTTGCGGACCGGTTGGGATCTTAAGGTAGTGGCGGAATTTGAATTTCAGCGGGCAATCTTCAAACGTCTCGATCGCGGAAGCGCTAAGCTGAAGTTTTTCTCCGGCACCCACAAACAGTGGGCGGCTTGCCCATTCCGCCAGGGGCGGATAAACGCCGGGGGGGGGCGGATCATCGCCAAACAAGCTGCCTTGGGATTTCGCGACGGCGGGGCGCTCGCGTGGCACGGGCTCCGGGCGGGGCGCGCGGGCGTCCTCCGGCGGGGCTTCCGCAACCTGAATGTGCTCCAGGTCGCGCGTCGCGACGGCGGGGTTCGACCGCAGGTCATCGATGAAAGCGGAGGTCTTTTTCCCCGGCTTCGCCACGCTGGAAACGTAAAGCCGTTCCCTGGCGCGCGTCAGAGCCACGTAAAACAGGCGCCGCTCTTCCTGCGCGTGGATATCGGCGGGAGGTAGGGGGCCCTTGCGTAGCGCGTCGGGAAATTCAATGACGGGTTTTTGCTCGCTGTGCGGAAACCGCCGCGGCGCAACACTGAGAATGAACACGACGGGAAACTCCAGTCCCTTCGCGGCGTGGACCGTCATCATCTGCACGGCGTTCGCGGTGTTTTCGGGCCCGGGCGCTTCAATCGAGCCGCCCGCCTCGAGGAAGTATTGGAAGTATTCCCGGAATTCCGCGAGCTTCCACGTTGCACTCTTGCCTTCCCATTCCTCCAGGAATTTTCGGAAAGCCTCAACATAAGCGCCGTCGGGATCCTGCGGCAGGAAGCTCAACTCCAGGCGGCCGATCAACCGCTGGAGGAGGGCCGTCACCGGAGCGTGCTCGGCGTATCTGCGCAATTCGGCAAGCAGGCGTTTCAGTTCCGGCCAGCCGGTCTCCTCCAGCCGGTTATTGGCCGCGGATTTCTCCCAGGACTCCAGAACTTGGTAAAGCGAGCAGCGGTCGCGGGATGCTTGCCGGCGTACCTCCAGCGCCAGTTCCTCCGGGAAATTCCAGCGCGGCTCGAGCAGTACCCGCGTCAGGCTGATGTTATCGTGCGGCGAAGAGATGATATTCAGATACGCCACGAGGTCGCGCAGGATGACCGTGGAAAGGATGGAAAGCCCGCGGATGACGAAGGGAATCTTGCGCTGGCGAAATTGCTCTACCAGTGCGTCGCGATGGCTGTGGGCGCGATAGAGCACAGCGATGTCGTCCTGCGGCGTGCCCCGTTCTACCAGGCGCGCGACCTCATCCGCAATCCACACGGCCTCGCTCAGGTAGTCAGGGGATTGCAGCAGGAAAACTGGGCAGCCCTCATCCTGGTTCGCACGGAGTTGCGGTTTCGCCTCATAGCGATCGTTCTTCGCGATCACGACGTCGGCAACGCGCAGGATGCGCCTCGTCGAGCGGTAATTGGTGTCGAGAAAAACCGTCTCGTGGCCGGGAAAGGCCTCGTCAAACATCCGGAAGGCGCCGTGCGATGCGCCGCGAAACCGGTAAATGGCCTGGTCGTCGTCCCCCACCGCGGTGAGGTTGTACGGCGGCTTGACCAATCGCTTCAACAGCTCGACCTGCGCGTAATTGGTGTCCTGGAATTCATCCACCAGGACGTAGCGAAAGCGCTGGCGGTAGGATTCCAGCACCTCAGGCTCACGGTCGAAAAGGCGAACTGCTTCCGGAATCAGGCTGCCCAGGCTCGAGCAGCCGGCTTCCTCGAGCAACTTCCGGCTGTTGCGGAAGACGCGCGCCAGTTCCTTCTTCTTCTCAATCTCCTGCTGATCGAGGGTGCGCTCCGCGGCGTCCAGGGAAGGCGCTTGCGTGAGGAAGCCCTTTTCCAGCGCCTCCGCAAAGCGTTCGAAATCCGTGGGCTCAATCAGCTCATCCTGGCAACGCGAAAAAAAATCATTCAGCGAGTGGAGGAACGCACCCGGCTCGGCGAGCTTCTGGTAGAACTCGAGTTGGAGCTTCTCCATCCGTTGGCGGAGGAAGATCCACACATCGACCTTATCGAGGAGCGTGCGCTCAAAATGCCGTTTGCGCAGCGCTTCGAAGCAGAACGCGTGAAAGGTGGAAATGTGAGGGGCGGCGTCCAGCTCCGGCAGCGCTTCGCGCACGCGGCGACGCATTTCCGCAGCCGCCTTGTCGGAGAACGTCAGCGCCAGGAGGTCTTCCGGCTGAAGGACCGGTGATTCCCCACGGAGCGGCACGATGCCCGGGAAATCCCGGAGCGTGGGCAGATCTACAGCGGCGGCTACGGCCCCCGCCAACAAGTGAACGATGCGTTGCGTGATGACGCGGGTTTTGCCGCTGCCCGGCCCGGCAAGGATAAGCAGGGGGCCTTCACCATGCTCGACAGCTTTCAGTTGTGCAGGGTTCAGCTTGAGCGTGGAACTCATCGACTCATTATTCCAAGAAGGCCGCCAGGGAAGCAAGCGGAGCGGGGCAGGGGTCGTGGTGATGGAGAAAGGGGACGCTCGTCAAGAACACAATGGCCTTGACGTTTTCGCGGCCCGACTCTGGCGCAGCCTGAAAAGTTGCGATCACCCGCTCCGGCCGGGTTGTTCAGGGCTCCACGGGTTCCTTCGGCTTGCGGCGCGTCGGGGCCTTGCGCGTTCCGGTCCTGGTCACGGATTTGGCAGTGCGTGCCCGGCGTGGCTTGCGCTCCGGAGCAGGTTCGGCAGGACCAACCTCCTCCACGGCCACGGCCGGCGGCACGGGCGGTGCTTCCAGTTCCGGCAATTCGTCGGGCTGCTCGGTGAGCTCCCAGTTCACATCGGTCTCGATGGGAAGAAGATCCGTCTCGAAAACCTCCGGCGCCTCAGCCGCAACCTCAGCCGGAACCGCGGGGACTGCTGCGGGGGCGGCAGCAGGGAACACCCGCCACACTCCCTTGCGATCACGATGCAAGCGCAGCCAACCTTCGCGTTGCGCCTGATGAAGAAGGTCGAGCAGGCCGCGAAAACCGGAGCGCTCATCGATGGAGCTGCCTGCCGTGCGCAAGATCTGCCGAATCTGGCGCAAGTACAGCGGGCGGTTCGGCGCCTTCTCAAAATGGCTGGGCAGAGCCTGCCGCAATGCGGCTAGGGCCTCTTCCGGACTTGCGGCTGGAGCCGCGGGTGCAGGCGTGGGGACTGCCGGCGGAGCAGCCTGCGGGGCGCTGGGAGCCGCGGGAGCCTCACTGGCGGGAGCTTCCGCCGCCGGCTCAGGTTCCGCCGCAGCCTCCACCGGCGGCTCCGGTGGAGCTTCGCGGGCGCCCTCGCCCTCCAAAGCTTCAACCAAATAACCACGGTCCGTGCGGCGCATCTCCACCAGCCCCGCCTTGCGGAGTTTCTGGATGAATTCCAGGAACGAGCCGCCGCCGAAGTCGCGCTCGCTGAAGGTGGGATCGAGTTGCAGCAGGGTACTCTTCAGCAGGCCGAGTTGAGGGGCAACTTCCCGTTCGGCCAGAATCTGCAGCGCCCGCTGGATATTCGGCAGCGCGCTCGCAAGCGGCCGGCTTTCTGCGCTTCGTGCTGTGGCACGCTGGGAGCGCGCGGTGCGCGAGCTGTCACCTCCCGTTTTGAGCAGGTTTTCGTAAGAAACGAACTCGTGGCAGTTGCGTTGCAGAATGCCGCTCGTGAACTGGCGGCCGCCGACCACGAACACGCGCTTGTCGTATTGTTTCAGCTTTTCCACCAGTGCAATGAAGTCGCTGTCACCGCCCACGATCACGAAGGTATTGATGTGGCCGTGCGTGAAAGCCATTTCCAGGGCGTCGAGCGCCAAGTTAATGTCCGCGCCGTTCTTGTCACCGCGCGGCGTCACGCTGCGCTGCACCATGTGCACGGCGTGTTGGGTCATCTGGCGGCTGTACTCACTGGCGCGCGGCCAGTCGCCGTAAGCAATCTTGCTGACCACCTCCCCGCGCTCCTTAAGCGCCTCCAGGACGATGGAGACGTCGAAGTCCTTCCCCAGCGTATCCTTGACCCCGATCTGGATATTGTCAAAGTCAATAAAAACGGCCAACTTCAGTCTTTCTTCAACCACATTCCCTTCCTTCACCCGGGGGGCCCGCGGCGGTTTCAGCCGTAGTGGCATTCCTCGGGATGTTACCTCATGCTAAACATCATACTCCTATAGCTCCAATCTTGGCACTTCAAGAATTCAACAGATGTCTTGGGAGTGACGGTCAGAGAGAGCGACGAGGTACGAAGCCGTGCCGGAGTCCAAGTCCTAGACTGGACGCAAGACTTTGCGTTTTGACTTTCATCTGCGGATCGGCCGCCCGGCGCCTTCCCCAGCGGAATTCAACGGAGGTATTTCAGGGTCTCGTCGATGAGCCGCTGGGTGCCGGCATAGGGCTCACCATCGCCTTCCCACTCCATGGAAAAATAGCCGCGGTAACCTTGCGCCCGGGCGATTTCGAAGCACTTGGCCACATCGACGGTATGGAACTTTCCGTTATCGTCGCCTTCCGAGTCCTTCATATGCGCGATGTTGTAGGCATGTTTGAACATGGCTTCCATGGCGCGATTATTGAATTCCTGGTCGTGAGTCATCATGGAATTGCAGAAATCCGGTAAGGCGCGCAGATATGGGCTGCTCACTTTTTCGATAACTTGGACAAGAAAGAAGGGATCCTCCGTCACGTTATCGTCATTCTCGAGCGTGACGATGATGTTCTTTGCCTCGCCGTACTCGGCGAGTTGCTTCAAGCTCTCCACCGCGCGACCAACGTCCGGGGCAACCGTGCGCACACCTTCGACGTGAGTTCGGATGCTGGGCGAACCAAGCTGCGCAGCGACATCCACCCATTTTTTGCCGTTCTCGACTGCGGTTTGGCGCTTGGCCGGGTCGGGATCATAGTAGCTAGTGCGCGCGCCCGTGGGGAGATCGACGACGTGGCAACCCGCCTTGTCCACGGCCGCCCGAAGTTTCTTAACGTACGCGGCGTCCGTCGAGTAGAAGTGGTCACCTAAGAGTTCCACGTTGTGAACGCCAAAGTGCTGGACGATCATGGCCGGGAACTCCGTCAAGTTCATCCGGGCCACCTTGAGATCGCGGCCATCGCGATTGGTAGGAGCCTCGATGAACATGCGAAACGGCCAGGAGGTAATGGCGATGCGGTCGCGGGGCTGGGTGGGGAAAGTCAAATGCGGCTCGGCCGGCTGCGACCAGAGGCGCGGCTTAAAGCCTAGGGTAACTGTACCTGCTGCCAGGACCGCCGATTCCTTGAGGAACTGCCGACGGGAGTGCTGGGTCATGGGGTTTTCCTCCACCGCATCCTTGACGCTGCGAATGAATTCTGCTCCGTGAGCGGGAGCGCGATGATAGAATCGTCCTGTCTTTCCGGGAGTGTCAAGCTGAATTTGGCTGGCGCTCCCCGTGGTATAAACCCAACCTAGAGGTATACGATGCCAGAAACGGTTAAAGTCGGGATTGTGGGTGCGGGCTTCGCGGCGCGCTTTCATTGGCAAGGATACCAGCGCGTCTACAACGTGCCGGTGGATGTCGTGGGCGTGACAGATCTCTCCGTAGAGGCGCGCCAGAATTTTGCGCGCGAGCATGGCATAAAGGCTTTAGCCACCTTTGAGGAGTTGTGCGACGCGGTCGACGTGGTGGACCTCTGCACGCCGCCCTCGACGCACGAAGTGATGGCGGTTCGAGGCTTTGAGCGCGGCAAGCATGTGATTATAGAGAAGCCCTTCACGGGATATTACGGCCCGGGGACGGCAGATTTCCGCGGCGACACGTTCAGCAAGGAAATTATGCTCCGCGAAGCGATGGCGAGCTGCGATCGCATCCTCGGGGCCGCGCGCGCCGCAGGAAAGCGGATCGGCTACGCGGAGAATTGGGTCTATGCGCCGGCGATTGCGAAGGAGCGCGAGATTCTGATCAAAAGCGGCGGGCAACTGCTTTGGATGATCGGAGATGAATCGCACAGCGGCTCCCATTCCCCTTACTATGGCATGTGGAAATTCTCTGGAGGCGGATCGATGGTGGGGAAAGGCTGCCACCCGCTGTCCGCCTTGCTCCATCTGAAGCGGGTGGAAGGCGAAGCGCGCGATCACAAGCCGATCCGCCCGGCGACCGTCTCCGCGCGCACGCACGAACTGACGCGCATGAAGAGCTTCCGCGACGCGGGATTCCTGCGCACCACCTACGATGACATCGAAGATTACTGCCAGGTACACGTCACGTTTGAGGACGGCACGGTCGCCGACATTTTTTCTTCGGAGCTTGCCCTGGGGGGCGTGCACAACTGGCTGGAGGTCTTCGCCAACAATCATCGGACCCGTTGCAATCTTAATCCCATGGACGCGCTGGAAACCTACAACCCGCGCGAGGATATCCTGAAGGACGTTTATCTGACGGAGAAGCTTGGCACCAAGCAGGGCTGGAGCCGTCCCGCGCCCGATGAAGATTGGCAACATGGCTACCCGCAGGAATTCCAGGATTTTGTGGAGAGTTTTGCTTCCCACCGCGACCCGCTCTCCGGTGGTGAACTAGCGCGCGACACAATCGCCGTGCTCTACAGCGGTTACCTCTCCGCGGAGCGTCGCGGTACGGAGGTGGAGATTCCTCACTAAAGCCGTTCCAACTTATGGGGCCAAGTACGGGGAGTCGCAACCATTTGGAACAGCACTAGCCGTTCGTGCCATTTCGATGGAACCATCGACCCATTTACAAACTCCTCCTACCAGATAGGATAAGAATTCGCTAAATCGGTAATCTGAGGCTAGGCAAGGCCTCGGGCTGGGTTGGGGTTCGGGTGGGTTGCCTGTCCGACAGATTTTGTCATTGATTATTCCACTCTGTGTCCGCCTGTGCTAGGATAGAACCTGCGGAAAGGCGGAACCTCTCTGTTTTCAAGCGCTCAGGAGGAAACCAGAAATTACGAGTTGGTACCTTACGTGCACTTGGTGAATCCAGCGCGAGTTCATTGACATAGGCGCCCAGCGGGATTGTTGTGCTCATGATTGAGTGAGGAGGAACGGCGATGCGTCGTGACCAAAAGGGTTTCTCGCTTATTGAGCTTCTGATTGTGGTCGCGATTATCTTAATTATCGCTGCCATTGCTATTCCTAACTTTCTCCGCAGCCGGATCGCCGCGAACCAAGCCTCGGCCATCGAGAGTTTGCGGACAATTACCACGGCTGAGGTAACCTATTCCACGACCTTTGGCCAGGGCTACACCACAACCCTTGCAGTGCTGGCTCCTCCTGCCAACGGTCAGGGGGCGACTTCAACCGCCGCGGGGTTGCTGGATGATGTGTTAGCGGCTGGTTATAAGAGTGGTTACAGCTTCTTTTACACGCCCACCCAGTTCGATGCAGGCAGCAACCAGTGGTATGGATACACCGTGCAAGGCAATCCTTCCACATTCGGCCAGACCGGCGGTGTGTATTACTATACCGACCAGACCGGCGTCATTCGTGCCAATACGACGAATCCGGCCGGCTCAACTGACTCGGCGGTTGCTGACTAGGGCCTTTCCTTTTCTGAACCCACGACCTCGACCCGCGAATATCATAGACATGCATGATTGGCAGCGGGGCGATAGCCTTTGTCCTGTGCTTCCTTTTGCGTCATGTACCCGCCTTCCTGTGTGGTCCCATACCACTTCGTGCCGGGGCAATGGTAAGTCCCGGAGTTCGTGTTGACCCAAACCTTTACGTCGGGATTTCCCGCGCCGAAGGCTTTGTGAACATTGGACGGAGGGTTCTTTGCTGGAAAGTGCCGCAAGAAGTCGCCGTGCCACGCCAAGAGAGCGGCCAGTAGCACCACTATGGCGGCCACTCCCCCCGCGGCGATCCACCTGCGGCGGCGAGGGGCGGCGGCCTGGGCCGGCGGCACGCTGGCGGCGGGCCCGGCGGGTAATGCTTCTGTAGCCGGCTGCCGGGCGGCAAGCCCCGCCAAAGGCCCACCGCTTACGAGAGCGGCCATTACCTCGCGCGCTTGGGAGCAACGCGCCCGGGGGTCTTTCTCCAGGCAACCCCGCAGGATGGACTCGAGCGGTTCGGCCACTTGCGCAAGCTTCGGAGGCGCGCCCACCATGATCTCCATGCTCAGTTCGAACGGCGTGGCACCGCGGAAGGGCAACTCGCCGGTCGCCATCTGGTAGAGCAGCACGCCTAGCGCCCACACGTCGCTCTCCAGGCTGGTGGCGTCGCCGCGCAGAACTTCCGGGGCGAGATAGGGCAGCGTTCCCGCCGTCGCTCCACCCTCTGCCAGCGGCAGGCGTGAACTCGTGACCTCCGCTATGCCCTGACGCGGAATACGCCGCCCCAGGCCGAAGTCGAGCAGTTTGATATTGCCTTCGGATGTCACCAGGATATTCAAGCCCTTGAGATCTCCGTGAATGACCCCACGCTCGTGCGCGTAGGCCAGCGCGTCGGCAATCTGCGCGCCGTAATGCCTCACCTGCTCGGTCGGCATGCCGCATTCGGGGACCAGGTCGGAGAGCGGCAGCCCCTCGATGAGTTCCATGGCGATGTAGGCGCGCTCCTCTTCCTCTCCCAGGTCGTAAATAGCGCCGATGTGGGGGTGGTTCAGGTTGGAAACCAGACGCGCCTCACGCAGCAGACGGGCCCATGCCAGTTCGTCGTTGCGCAGCTCGTCTGCCAGGACTTTGATCGCCACCAGCCGCTCCAGACGGAGATCGCGGCCGCGATACACCACACCCGACCCGCCTGCGCCCAGACGGTCTTCGATCTCGTAATGCCCCAGGGTCTTGCCGATCATATAGTGCGGGCACTCCTATCGGGCCATGGTAACGTCTGGCGGATTACAAGTCAAAAAGCTATTGCGTGACCCGTCAATAGATGCAGACAAGTTGTCAGTCACTGATCGCGAGGGCTTTTTCAAGCAAGCGTTACTGCCCCTTAATTCACGGTCAGGGAGAGGTTTAGGGTGTGGGTGAGTTGAGTCGACGTGGCGGCAGAAGTCACCGTCGCGGTCACCACCAGCGGGTAAGTTCCCGCCGGCGTGCCGGGGGTGTGGGCTCCCCCGCCCACGACGTCGCAGGCGCTCCAGAGCATCATCATCACCAGGCACAAGCCCAGCGCGTAGGCGGCCGGCCGCTTCCTCGCCCCGGTCAGTGCCGCAAAGCTCGCCACCATCAAAAGTACGCCAAGCCAGAGCCTTCGCGCGATTCCCAGAAGCGTCGGCGGCAAAACCTTGCTCCGGGGTGGCGCCATCGTTCCCGCCGTAGTCGTGACTGACACCGTCACCGGCGCGGAGGCCGCTCCATTCAGAGCCACTAAACTGGGGGTGATCGTGCAGGTCGAGAGCGCGGGCGCGCCGCTACACGTCAGGTTCACCGTTTGGTTCAGTCCGCCCTTGGGCGTCACCATCACATTGTAGTTCGCCGTCTGCCCCACCAAAACAATGGTGCTCATCGTGGAACTCGACATCCCAAAGTCCATCCCCGTGCCTAAGAGTTGCACGGTCTGGGGACTGCCCGCGGCGTTATCTGCCACCGTCAGCGTGCCCGTCTGCGCGCCCGCCGCGGAGGGATCAAAGAACACGCTGATGGTGCAACTCACCCCCACCGCCAGGCTGCTGGTGCACCCATTGCTGGTCCCGAATTGCGCGCTCGCCTGGAGACCGGAGATGGTCAAGGCCAGGTCACCGTTGTTGGTCAGCGTGATATTCTGCGGCAGCCCAGTGGTGCCCACGAACTGCCCGGCGAAAGTCACACTGTTGGATGAGAGCTCTGCCGTCGGGCCCGTGCCCGTGCCCGTAAGCGAAATCGTCTGCGGACTGTTTGCGGCGTTGTCGACCAGGGTGACACCCGCTGTGCGTGTGCCCCGCGCCGTAGGAGTGAAGGTCACGTTGATCTGGCACGTCCCGCCCGCTGCCAGTGAGGCCCCGCAGTTCTGGCTCAAGCCAAAGTCACCGCCGTCGGGTCCCGCCGGCGAAATGCTGGCGATGCTCAGGGTCTGATTGCCGGTGTTCTGAAGCGTTACCGATTGCGATCCACTGGTTGTCCCCACCTGTTGACTTGGGAACGTCAGGCTTGCGGTCGACAAGTTCGCGCCTGCTCCGATACCCGTTCCGCTCAGCGCCACTGCTTGAGGACTGCCCAGGGCATAGTCCGTGAGCGTGAGCGTGCCCGTTAGCGGCCCAAAAGAGGTGGGTTGGAAACTGACATTGATCGTACAGGCAGCGTTGGGCGCAATAGAAGGCGAACAATTGTTGGTTTGCGTCCAGCCGCTCGAAATCGCCAAACTGGTTAGGTTCAGGGCCAGCGGCCCAGTGTTCGTGACGATGACCGGTTGGGAGGCGCTCGTGGTCCCGACGAGTTGGTTGTTGAAGGTCAAGCTCACTGGGGAAATGCTGGGAGCGGACAAAAGTCCCGTGCCGCTCAGGCTGACCGTCTGTGGACTGTTCGCGGCGTTGTCCGTGATCGTTACGGTGCCAGTGCGATTGCCCGTCGCCGTCGGCGTGAAAACGACATATATATTACAGGGGGCTCCGGGTTCCATGGTTCCTCCGCCATAAGGGCAGGAACTGCCGGTAGTGACGAGTGCGAAGTCACCGCTAGCGGTAATGCTGGTAAGGTCTAGGGGAGCGTCACCGCTGTCGGATAAGATCAAATTTTGTTCAGGACTCGTTACGTTGACAAGAACGTTCCCGAAGCTCAGGCTACTTGGGTTGAGACCCGCTGCTGCCGGCGCTGTGGAGAGCTTGGCCACGAACGCGTCATCGCCACCGGCATTATTCGCCTGCAGCGGGTTCACGGTGGGAAAGTCGGTCGAGGCAGTCACACCAATCACGTATACATTGCCGGAGGAGTCGACGGCGATGCCGTCGCCTTCGTCCCCGCCACTGCCCCCCAAGTAGGTGGAATAAACCAGCGCGGAGCCTGCCGGATTCAGTCGGGTCACAAACGGGTTTTCGTTGCCCCTCAAGGTTGCCTGCAACGGGTTGACGGTGGGAAAGTCGGACGAGGTCGTGCCGCCCGTGATATAGGCATTACCCGAAGTGTCCACGGCGACGCTTTGCCCCGAGTCGAAATTCGTGCCACCGAGGAAAGTGGAATAGACCAGCGCGGAGCCGGTGGGATTGAGCTTGGATACGTAGACATTCCCCGACCCTCTTAAAACTTGTTGAAAGGCTCCCGCCGTGGTGGGGAAGTCTGGCGCACTTGTTAATCCGGTTACATAGACATTGCCCAAGCCGTCCAGGGCGATGCCCCCAGGGGAGGTCGTACCACCCATCGTCGGGCTGCCCAGATAAGTGGAGTAGACCAGAGCCGACCCGCTCGGACTGATCTTGGTCACGAAGCCGCTTCCGGGAGAGGTCGTCTGAAAGGCTCCCGGAGTAGTGGGAAAGTCAACGGAGCCCGCCAATCCTGCCAGGTACGCGCTACCCAGTTCGTCCACCGTAATGCTAGTCCCGAAGTCTTCGTCGCTGCCGCCCAAGTAGGTGGAGTACACAAGCCCGGATCCCGTGGCGTTCAGCTTGGTCGCGAAGGCGTCCCGATTTCCACCGAATGTGGTCTGAAAGGCTCCAGGCGTGGCGGGAAAGTCGATCGAGTCGGTCCCCCCCGTCACGTAGGCGTTACCGGAGGAATCGACGGCGATGTCGGCGCCGCCGTCATTACTACTGCCGCCCAGGTAGGTGGAGTACAGCAGCGCCGAGCCAGTGGGATTGAGCTTGGTTACGAAGGCGTTCGAGGTTCCCTTCAGAGCTTGTTGAAAGGCGCCCGGGGTGGTGGGGAAGTCGGAGGAAGATGTTTTGCCGGTTACATAGGCATTGCCGGAGCCGTCTACGGCGATCCCGAAGGCACCAACATCAGTATGACTGCCGCCCAGGTAAGTGGAGTACACCAGGGTTGAGCCGGTAGGGTTCAGCTTGCCAACGAAGGCGTTCGAGGCCCCTCTTAGAGTTTGTTGAATAGCCCCCGGCACCGTAGGGAAGTCGACCGAGCTCGTCGTGCCAATCACGTAGGCGTTGCCGGAGGAATCGACGGCGATGCCATTGCCAGAATCTTCAGAGCTGCCGCCCAGGTAGGTAGAATAACTGAGCACCGGGTCGATCACCAGCGCTTTGGTGCGGTCGTAAGCGCCCAGCGCGAAGCGGATTTGGTTGGACGCCATAACGACGTAGTGGCCCTCCAACAATTGCCGATTGTCGATTGATGATCGACGATTAGCTGGGGATTTAGTTTGGTAGACCACCGGCCTGTGGAAACGAACCTCTCCGCCATCGCCGTAGATCACAACGTCGCCGCTCGGATCGATTTGGAGTTTTAGATTTTGGATTGGGGATTGGCGCTGCGTCTGGTTGTGAGTCCCGCTGCCTACTGCCGACTGCTTACTGCCTACTTCCAGTGCCCCGCTGAGTTTGAACCGAATTGCTGTGGGGTCGGCGCCCGGCGCAACCACGAAGTCGTACTCCAGTTGCCCATCCTGGTTGCCGTAATAAACCAAGTCAATGCCGGAATAAACTCTTTGATATTTCACCTTGGCGTAAGTCGGCACGTTAGTCCGCCACTTGCTCGGATCGTTGCCAAGGAAGTAGTTGACTTTGCCGGGCAGTTGCTCCGCGCCGGTCACGTCGGCGTTGGCATTTGCGCCCACCAGCTTCAGGCGGAGAATGCTGTCCGTGGTCCGTGGTCCGTGGTCCGTTGTCGGTGGGCGGCCATTTGCCCCTGCCTCCTGACTTCTGACTCCTGGCTTCTGCTTTTTTCCCACTGACGACTGCCCACTGACCATTGACGGCCTGTTCAGCCGCAGCACGGCCTCATCGGCGGTGAGGAACAATCCATAGCCGTTCCCTCGGGAGAGGAACTTCACGGCCTGATCTGTTTGCCCTTCGTTGACCTCAAAGCTCAAGGGCAGTTTTCCGTAGTTCGCCACCAGACGAGTGGAGGAAACAGCAGAGGGTAAGGGAGGCCGGTTGACAGGGAGCTCCGGGTTCCTTTCCCATGCCAGAAACCCGAGCAATAATCCGAATAAAACCCAGGCGGCGTGTCGGCCAAAGAGGATCTTGCACGCGCCGGAATAGCGAGGCGAGAGGAACATGTGCACCTCCCCCGCCGCCGGCATGGGCAGGGCTACCAACAGTTATAATTTCCTAATTGTGGCTTCTCGACCGTATCTATATTATCACCCGTCGCCACGCTTAGTAAAGATTCATTTCGCTTTTTTAATAAGTTCTCTCCAAGAAAAGTGGAAGAGCACAGGGTAGATACTGGCGCCGACCGTGGCCGCTCGCTGCCATCGGACAATTTGTGCACTTTGCTTCATTCTTGGGCTATAGGTTGTCCTGCGGATCGGCAGAACGGAACCCTTTGCTGATTCATCCTGAAGTAGATTCCCGAAAGGCCCGCGGTCATAGCGAGGCGGGCAGAGCGGCGAAATGATTTACGGGGGGGCGCAGCAAAGGGGGATGTTAAAATGTAGGCTGCTCCCACAATGTCCTATAGAATCAGTAGGATAAATGCCACGTGGGCGGCCCATACGCACTAGAACCGGGGTCATCGCCAGTCCTGGGAGCCGTGATAGTTATGCAGGATTTCGACGGCCTCAGGTTTGACGGCATACACAATCACGTAGGGCAGGGGCGTAAGCGGTAATTCCCGCGTGCCGCTGCGGTGTCCGGGCCTGCCGATGTTGGGCGCAACTTTGAGGGAACAGGTGCGTTCATAGATGGCGCGAACGGTCGTTCCGAAAGGTGAGGATGATGCCGGTCGAGATAGTTCTTGATGCTCTCTATATCTTCCGCGGCGGGAATGGTCCAGCGGGTACGCATCAAAGCTTGAACATGCGTTCAAGGCGCGCGTCCATTTCTTCCTCTTCGATAAACTCGCCGCGTTCGGCGGCCGCAATTCCCTTTTCGACGGCGGCGAGAAAGCGGGCCTCCTCGTCGAGCAGGCGCAAAGCGGCAGCCCTCACCAGATGCGGGGCATCGGTTCCTGACTTGGTAGCCATCCGCGCGAGTTGCGCTTCCTGGTCGGAGGTGAAAGGTACTTCCATGCCCTTAAAGATAAGGGAAATTAAGCGTTTCGGCAACCGTTTTCGAACCGCTCGGGGGAGAAGAAAGGTGTCAGGGTCAGGAACCGGGTACCGCGGAGGTTAGGTGGGGGTAGCGGTGAGTTGCGCGTATTGTGCGCTCCTCAGCGGCTCTTGGATTCGGCGCAGACGCGGCATGGCGGGGATTTTCGAAAAAGCCGCAGAGGAGGACGGAACGGCGTCCACCTCTGCGCTACTCCTCATCCTGGGCTACCACGTAGCCTATGCCTGCGGTACCCGGTCGTTGATTTTTGGGCAACCGCGTTTGAAAGAAGCCGCGCGCCTGCGAGCTTTCCCTAACTTCCCCGGAGAGGTCGCTTCCCCGATACGCCGGGCTATTCGCTTCTGAGGATTTCCACGATGTCGAGTCGAGCAATGGGGCGCGTGGCCATCCAGATGCCTATGGCTGCAATGAACGCGATGAAGAGAACAGAGGCCGCGTATGCCGTGGCGTTCAGGGATCTCGCGCCCTCGACCAGGCTCTCGAGCAGCCGTCCACTAAGGGCGGCTCCGGCGATTCCAAGAATGGCCCCTCCGGCAATCGGGATTAAACCTTGCCGCAGAAGAGTTACCCGGAGCCGTGCCGGCGTAGTGCCAAGAGCCATACGTATGCCCATCTCGTGGGTTCTCTGAGCAACGGTATAGGAAACGATTCCATAGATGCCGATGACGGCAAGCAGTAACGCGAATGCGGCGAAGCAGAGGACCGCTGTCTTATAAAATTGTGGTCGGGCGAGGGCGTCAGCGAGCCGCTGGTCCATGGTTTTTACGCCGAACACTGGAACCTCCCGGTCCACCGACTGGATCGTATCGCGGACCATGGGGAGGAGGTCTTCGGCGCGGCTATTGACCCGAACCACGAAAGTCGAGAAAAAGCTACCCCCTGGCGAATTATCGGGAATAAAGATCTGATTGCCGTTTGCTCCTTCTGTCATATAGTCCATACTCTTGACCACGCCGACGATTCTCAAAGGCGGATCGTTGCCAATCGCAATTTCGCCGCCCAGCGCGTCCCTTGGCGCGCCGAATTCGCCCGCGAACCGTTCGTTGACGATGGCCACTGTGGTGTTGTCTCGCACTTCCGAGTCGGTGAATTCGCGTCCCCACAGAATACGTCCACCCATTGTTCGGAAATAATCCGGCAATATCGGAACCAGCATGGAACTCTCCGCTGCTGGACGGCCATTCATCCGAAACTGTCCTCCGATGAAGCCGGTGGCATAAAGGGGGAGGAACTCCGTGGCGCTGGCGCTGCGAACTCCCGGGAGCCGCCGCACCCGAGCCAGCGCTTCCTGGAAATAGCCGAGCCGGCTCGGATCGGTTTGGTGCGTCGTTCCTTCCAGCGCTACGTTCACAGTAGCAAGGCCGCTACAGTCAAACCCGCGATCGATGTGCATGAGATGGGCAAATGCCCGGCCTACGGAAATCGACGACGCCAGAAGAACGATCGTGAGCATCACCTGCGCCGCCACCAACGTTTCGCGAACGAGGCGCGAGCCGCGGGTATCGCTGGAGCCGCGAGTTCCGAACAAGTGGGTGCGACTGGCGTACAACGATGGCAGGGTACCGAAAAGCAACCCGCTGAGAACCGACGCGGCGATGGCGAAACACAGCACGCGGCCATCCAGAATGGTGTATGCCTGAGAAGCCAGCGCCGCGGGTTGAAATGCCGCAGCAATCGACTTAGTCCAGAACGCGATGAAAAGCCCCGCAGTGCACGCAGCGAGCGAAAGAAACACACATTCGGTCAGCAACTGTTGCGAAATCCGCGCCCGGCTTGCTCCCAGTGCGGAGCGTATCGAAAGCTCGGCGGCACGATCCGCAGTGCGCGCCGTCAGGAGGTTCGCGACGTTCGTGCAGGCGATCAGCAGGATCAGGACCACGCACGCCATCAGCACCAGCGAGCCCTTTCTTGCAGGCCCGGCGAGCTCGTCTCTGAGCTCGGTTATCGTCGAAGGGTACTCGATCCTCTGAGCAGGGGTGCGGTTGGGCCAGAGCCGGTCAGCTTCGACGGCGAATGCAGCGCGGGCCTCCGGCCACGTGATGCCGGGCTTCAGACGCGCGACGGTTTCCCAGCCATTATTGCCGGGGGCGAAGGCTGCGGGCTTCCAGACAACGGTCTTGCCGGGATAATCGAACCCCGGCGGCGCGACACCAATGATGGTAAGCGGGTTGCCATCTAACCGGATTGTGGCGCCCAGAGCTTTCACGTCGCCTGCGAAAAGCGCTTGCCAGAGTCCGTAACTAATCACCGCCACGGCGTTGCGTCCGGGCGGCCCCCAACCCGCCCCGTCCACATCATCCCCAGGGGCGAATCCACGCCCCAGCACCGGCTGCGTTCCTAGCACCGAGAAAAAATTCGAGGATGCCTGGACGACATGCGCACGGCGCCACTCTCCAGCTCCACCCAGGTTGACGTCGAACTGCTCAAAGACTGCGGTATCGGCAAGATATGTGCTCTGCTGGCGCCATTCGTGAAATTGCTTGGCGCTGTCGTGGGGCTCAAAAAACCAGCGCAGGTACGCCAGGCGTTCGGGATCGTGAAAAGGGAGCGAGCGCAGGAGCAGCGCATTGACCACGCTGAAGACACCCGTGTTCGCTCCGATACCGATGGCGAGTGCGAGAATGGCGAAGCCAGTGTGCCAGGGACGGCGAATCCAAAGGCGAAAGGTGTGTCGTGCATCCTGCGTTACTTCGCGAGAAAACTGTAAAGGGACGGAGATCGCCAAATCCACAATGAGGCGAATCCACAGGATGCCCAGGGTAGCAGCGCCGGTCGATTCACTGAGTTCGTCGCGAAATTCACGCTCCAAAAGCCCTGCATAGTTTTCGCGAAACCCCGCCGGGTAGAGCTTAAGCAGCCACCGGTACAGCCTCAGTGATAAGGGTTCGTCAGGCATGCTTGAACACTCCAAACCTTGCCGCGGCCAACTGCACCAAATCGCGCATGCGAGCCGCTTCCGCTTGCGCCACCTTTCGGCCATAGGGCGTAATTCGGTAGTAGCGACGCCGCGCGTCGTCCAGGTGCGGGTCGGGCCGGGCGTCGGACTCTTCGATCAGTCCTAGCTCCAGCATTTTGTTGATAGATCCGTAAAGGACGCCGGGGCCAAGTTTGAGCTTGCCCCCAGTGCGCAGAGAGATCTCGCGCTTCAGGGCGTAACCGTGGCGTTCGCCCTCGCCGAGTGACAGAAGGATGTGGAAGACGGCAGGTGAAAGCGGCGTAAGATCTCCCGCGACGGTTTGGTCCTTATGAGACATACTAGTATAAATAGGGATATAGTATTACCTAAGCCGACTGGTATTGTCAAGGGCTGGCAAAACGGGAAGTTGAGTATCTTTCCCATTTCCAAGTGCACACAGCACAGTTCCTCCCTGACGCCCAGCGCCTATGTATTCATATGGCTGGTAAGTCGCGAAACTGTAGATGTGGCGCCCGCGTTCGCCTGCTGATTCTCACTGGGGATCACCCCATCCATCGAATCCCAAGGCTTGCACAGGATCCGAGGTTTGCGGTCGCGCGAAAGTGGGAATACACTGGTCTTGACGACGGAGATCGGTTGCCCGCCAGGCGCCGGCAGCCAGGGAAGAAAGGATTTGATTTACCTATGTTGGAGCGAATTCGCGAGAGCGCGCCGCAGGATGGGGTCCGCAGTCACAGGATTTCGAAGTCCCTCGGATGGCTCGTCATTCTGGGGGTTATGGGGTTGGCGGCCAGCGTCCTGAGGGCCCAGATGGAAGAGCGTCCCATTGATGACATCACGGCCAAGTACCATTTCCTTTCCGCCGACGATACGCTTGCCATCCTCGATGAGGAAGGCAAGCTTAAGGGGTATATCGAAGTCGCGCAGCCGGAAGAGGAATCTGACGATGTCCTGACCTTCAACCTCGTCGACGGAACCCGCAAGAAGTCGCACGTGGAGTTCCGCACCAACACGATTCACGGCAAGTCTTACCGTTTTTCGGGGACGGTGGAACGCGGCGCGGGCCACAAAGAGGGCGACCCGGATTATTTGCGCCTGGAAGGAGACCTTCAAGTCGTCACCAGCAGGGGCGATAGCGGCCAGGAAGCCATCCGTCTGGTACGAGTCCTCTGGAAATCCTTCGGCAAATCCGAGCGAGAAGACAACTGAAGTTCTCTCCGCAATAATCTCCGTGGCGGTATGACCCAATTGGAGGATGACTCACCTGGTCTGGCCAGGGCCGGCGTGGCGGCATCAGTGAGCGGGCTTGAGCAAACCTTGAACGTCAAGCCAATCGCCGAGGCGATCCATCCAATGGTCGACAGGCAGCCCGCGCTTTCCCGACCCGAACCCATGACCGCCTTTTGAATAGATGTGTAGTTCGACCGACTTGCCCGCCGCCTTCCACTCGGAGAACAAGTGCACGCTGGTCCAGGAGGCAATGGGGTCGTCATTGGCCACCAGGATGAACATCGGCGGCGCGTCGGAGGGCACTTGGACGTCAACCCACGGCGCGCCATAGATGGGGGCAACGAAGTCGGGCCGGTCGTCGGGATGGTAATGAAGCGCCGCTTCCGTGGTGACGAGCGCACCCGCCGAGAAGCCGATGATGCCGATACGGTCAGGCGCGATTCCCCATTGGGAGGCGCGCTGGCGGATCAGCTTGATGGCCTGGTGACCGTCGGCAGCGGCGAGAGGCAGCACGCTTTCCCGCGCCGGGTCGGCCGGCGCGGCAGTGCCCGGGCCCGCAGTTTCGGTGATCCGGGTGGTGACTCGACTCAATTCCGCGGTTGCCCGCGAGAATTCCTCGTCGGTCGCGCCCGTGTCGATGAGCCGGTACTTCAGCACGAAGGCTGTCACCCCGTGATCGCTCAGCCATTGGGCAACATCCAAGCCCTCGGATTGCCAGGAGAGGAAACGAAACCCTCCGCCCGGGCACACGATCACTGCGGTTCCATTGGCCAGAGAGGGATTGGGCAGGAAAAGCGTGAGCGTGGGCTTTACGACATTTCGGACCATCTTTTTCCCGCCCTGGTTCAGATACTCGACCTCTTTTTGTGTCCAGTTTTCGGAGCCCGGCGCCGTGCCGGGCCAAACCGGAATCACCTGGGGTTGGGCGCCGCAAGCGAGAGGCGCCACCCACACCATCAACAACCGCCCGCATCGGGCGATTCGCTGGACGAGTGAATTGATCATGGCTATCTCCTCAAAGGCCCATGGGGACAGCGGGGAAATGTACCCGGCCGGGCATCAAGCCTTCCTGCCATCCGAAAATCCCTAAGGGAAACACCCCAAACGACACGCGCCCATTGTACAATGTCAGGGAAGGTTCCTTTCGGGCAATCTTCGCCGAAGATTTGAAAAGGAAGTGAAGCATATGGTCAAGACGGGGGCGGAGATTCTTTGGGAATGCTTGGGACGAGAGGGCGTCGAGCACGTCTTCGGCTACCCGGGCGGGGCGATTCTGCCCGCCTATGACGCGCTCAAGCAAAGCAAGATCCATCACGTACTCGTGCGGCACGAGCAGGGGGCCACGCACATGGCGGATGGATACGCGCGGGCCAGTGGACGTGTGGGGGTGGCCGTCGCGACTTCCGGCCCCGGGGCCACCAACATGGTCACCGGCATTGCCACGGCGATGATGGACTCATCTCCGATCGTGTGCATCACGGGCCAAGTGGGCAGCAAACTGATTGGCTCGGATGCCTTTCAGGAGACGGACATCACCGGCGTCACTCTGCCCATCACCAAACACAACTATCTGGTGACCCACGCGGGGGAGTTGGCGAAAGCCATCCGCGAAGCGTTTTATGTGGCGCGATCCGGGCGTCCCGGCCCGGTGCTGGTGGATATCACCAAAGACGCCCAGCAGGCCTCCTGTGAATTCGACTGGGAGGCGGCGAAGCCCCAATTGCCCGGGTACCGTCCCGATCTCTCCCCCACGGCGAAGGAGTATGCCAAGGCGTTGAAACTGATCCACGAGGCCAAGCGGCCTCTGATCCTGGCAGGTCATGGGATTCTCCTTTCCGGAGCGATGCCACAGGTGCGCGAGCTTGTGGACCGCACCGGCATTCCGGTCACCCTCACGCTGCTCGGCCTCGGCGCGTTTCCCGCTTCCCACCCCTTGAATCTCGGCATGATGGGCATGCACGGCGAAGCTTGGGTGAACCACGCGATCCAGGAAGCCGACTTGTTGCTGGCGCTGGGCATGCGCTTTGATGACCGGGTCACCGGCAACTTGAAGACCTACGCTCCCAAGGCCAAAAAGGTGCAGTTGGACATCGATCCCACGGAGATCAACAAGAACGTGAAAGTGGATGTGGCGCTGATTGGCGATCTGCAAGAGATCCTGCGCGAACTGCTGCCCCGCATCAAGTCGATCGACTGCAGTGAGTGGCGGAGCTACATCGATGGCCTGAGGGGCGATTCCGCCGTGCGCGACATCCAGAACCTGCCGGACAGCGGACACCTTTACGCCGCGCACGTGATTAATGACCTGTGGCGAGCAACCCGTGGCGTCCAAGCCGTGGTCGTCACCGACGTCGGTCAGCACCAGATGTGGGAAGCCCAGTACTTCAAGCACGAGGACCCGCGCTCGTTGATCACTTCCGGGGGGTTGGGCACGATGGGATTCGCACTGCCCGCCGCCATTGGTGTGAAGGTGGCGCGCCCGGAGGCGGAGGTTTGGGCCGTGGTGGGCGATGGCGGCTTTCAAATGACCATGGCCGAACTGGCCACCATGGTTCAGGAAAAGCTGAAGATTCATATTGCCATTATTAACAACGGCTACCTGGGCATGGTGCGCCAGTGGCAGGAATTCTTCTACGACCGCAACTACGAGTCGACGCCTTTGCTGAGCCCCAATTTTGCAAAGCTGGCGGAGGCCTATGGCATCCGGGGGGTCACGGTGACCAAGCGGTCTGAGGTCATGCCGGCGGTGCAAGCGGCGCGCGCCCATGACGGGCCGGTGCTGCTCGACTTCAAGGTCGAACAGGAGGATTCGGTCTATCCCATGGTGGCGGCGGGGGCCGGGCTGCACGAGATGATCCGGCGTCCTAACCCCCTGGTCGAAACCGCCGAGGACGAATAGGTCCCTATGCTCAGAACCTTTGTGGTGCATGTCGAAAACAAGCCTGGAGTGCTGACCCGGGTGGCCTCGCTCTTCCGGCGGCGCGCCTTCAACATCGACTCGCTGACCGTGGGGCGGACGGAGAAGCCGGAAGTCTCACGCATGACGATTACGGTGGCCGCTGACCAGGACCAGGCGCGCCGTATCGAGGCCAGCCTTTACAAGCTGGTCAATGTTCTGCTGGTGGAGAACCTCACCCACACGCGGGCGATCGTCCGCGACCTGGCCATGATCAAGGTGGCGGCAAAGCACGAAGAGCGCTCCCACTTGCTCCAGCTCGTGGGAGTGTTCCGGGGCCGGGTGGTGGATGTTGCGCCGGAGTCGCTGACCATTGAAATCACCGGGGCCGAAGAGAAAATCGATGGGCTCCTGGACGCCCTTCGCCCTTACGGGGTGATCGAGATGGTGCGCACCGGAATCGTGGCCATGCGGCGCGGAAAGAAGTCGTCGGCCGCCGACATGCCGGCGGGCGAGCCGGTGGAAATGCCCCAGGAAATTGAGGATGACGAGGCGCAGTCGGTTTAGTCCTGAGCCTTCAGGCCCGCACCGTCACAAGGCGAGACGTGCCAAATCTCAGCGGTGTATTCCCGGATGGTACGGTCGGAGGAGAACTTGCCCGCCCGGGCCACATTGAGGATGGCCTTTCGATCCCAGGCCTCCGCGTCGCGATAGGCGGTATCAACGCGTTCCTGGGTCGCGATGTAATCGCGCAAGTCGGCGAGCAGCATATAATGGTCGCCCCCCGCTAAAAGCGAGTCCACGAGGGGTTTGAAGATCCCGGGTTCGAGCAAGCTGAAGAAATCCTTCTCAATCAGCGTAAGCGCCTGCCGAATTTCTTCATCACTGTTGTAAATATCCCAGGGATTATACGAGGCACGGCGGGGCCCGACTTCCTCTGCTTTCAGGCCGAAGATGAAGATATTCTCTTCCCCCACCTCTTCGCGGATTTCCACGTTCGCCCCATCCAGAGTTCCGATGGTGACGGCCCCGTTGAGCTGCATTTTCATGTTGCCGGTCCCGGAGGCTTCCGTTCCCGCCAGGGAGATCTGCTCGCTGAGGTCTGCGGCGGGGATGATTCTCTCGGCCAAGGACACCCGGTAATTGGGCAGGAACACGACTTTCATCTTTTCATGAACCTGTGGATCCCGGTTGATGACTTCCGCGACCTGGTGGATCAACTTGATGATCAGCTTGGCCATGGCGTAGCCGGGAGCGGCCTTGGCGCCAAAGATAAACGTGCGGGGCACGATGTCCAGGGCGGGGTCTTTCTTAAGGCGGTTATACAGCACGATGATGTAAAGGACGAAGAGCAGTTGGCGCTTGTACTCGTGCAGCCGCTTGACCTGGACGTCAAACAGCGAGTCGGGAGATACCCTGATGCCCGTCTCGCGGGCGATGAGTTGCGTCAGGAGCGCCTTGTTGTGTTTCTTGGCGGCGCGGAATTCTTTCCGGAATGAGGCGTCATCCGCGAGCGGCTCCAATTTCCGGAGTTGATCCAGGTCGGTGATCCATTGGCTGCCGATAGCTTGGGTGATCAGCCGGGCGAGATCCGGATTGGCGTTCAGCAACCAGCGCCGTGGGGTGATGCCATTGGTCTTATTGTTGAATTTCTCCGGCCATAATTCGGCAAAATCCCTCAATACTTCACGCTTCAGAAGCTCGGTGTGGAGGCGCGCGACGCCGTTCACGGAACGGGAACCCACGATGGCCAGGTTGGCCATGCGCACGTATTTCTCCCCTCTCTCGTCGATAATGCTCATGCGCCGCAGCCGCCCATCGTCCAAAGGCCAGCGAGTGGCCACATCACGCATAAACCGGCCGTTTATTTCATAGATAATCTGCAAGTGGCGCGGGAGCAACCGCCCGAACATTTTCAGCGGCCACTTCTCCATCGCTTCCGGCAGAATGGTGTGGTTGGTGTACCCGGTGGATTCGCTTGTGATCTGCCAGGCTTGGTCCCAGCCCAGACCCTCGCGATCGATCAGCAAACGCATCAATTCCGGGATGACCAGCGAAGGGTGAGTGTCATTGAGCTGGATGAATACCTTGCTCGGAAAAGCGTCCCAGGCGTTCTTTTCTCTCTTGAAGCGGCGCAGGATATCCTGAATCGAGCACGAGACGAAGAAATACTGCTGCTTGAGGCGGAGTTCCTTCCCTTCGAACACGGTGTCATTCGGGTAGAGAACCTTGGTCAGATTCTCCGCCAAAACTTTGTTGGCCACTGCATCCACATAGGACCCGCGATTGAAATCATCCAGGTCAAACTCTTCCGCCGCCTTGGCTGACCAGAGCCGCAGGGTGTTGACCGTGTGCCCGCCGTACCCCACCACCGGCAGATCGTGGGGCATGCCTACCACCGCCTTGGTATCCACCCAGTGCCATTCTGAACCATTCGGTCCCGGGCGGGATTCGACTTGGCCTTCGAACTGCACTTGAAAGGAATACTCGGGATGGACGATTTCCCAAGGGTAGCCGAGCTTCAGCCACTCATCGGGAACCTCCACCTGATAACCGTTCACGATGCGCTGGTTGAAAATGCCGAAGTCGTAGCGCAAGCCGTAGCCGACGGAGGGAAGGTTGAGCGTGGCCATCGAATCCAGAAAGCAGGCCGCCAAGCGCCCCAATCCGCCGTTGCCGAGCCCCGCATCCACTTCCTGGTCGCGTAGGTCGTCCCAATTCAGGCCGAGGTCCGCCATGGCCTGGCGGCAAGGTTCTTCCAAGCCCAGATTGATCACGTTGTTGTCCAGCAGGCGGCCGATCAGGAACTCGAGAGACAGGTAGTAGGCCCGTTTGACGTTCCGGTCGTGGTGCGCCTGTTGCGTGGCAAGCCAACGCTCAATCAGGCGGTCGCGGACAGCCAGCGCAAACGCATAATAACGGTCGCGGTTGGTGGCCGTGTAGCGATCCTTGGCGAGCGTTCGGCGGAGATGATGCTCGAAGGACCTGCGCAGCTCCTTCGGAGATGTGAACGTCTCAATCCCTGCGGCGGTTTGATCGGCGACTTTGGCTTTGGATTCCATCCATCCCCTCCCTGCACGCTTCGGTTCTGGAGCTTACTCGCTTGACGGGCGGTTCGCAACCACTACAAAAAACCAAGCTGACACACAGAAAGCCCCGACGCGGCGGCCTAACTCAGCCCAAGCCGCCGAAGCTGTGAAAAAAATCCGAAGACGGGCGATTTCATCCCGTGTATCCCATTGAAAATTCAGGTAGGGGCACGCCATGGTGTGCCCCTGCGACGATTTTTTCACAGCTACACGACGATCTCGGCGCCACCTCCGATTGTGATATCACCCATGATATGATAATCTATCCGGCGTGAGGGTGGTTTTGGACACCGATGTGGTAGTAGCGGCGATGCGTAGCCCGCGCGGAGCGTCGGCGACAATTCTGCGGGCGGCGCGGCAGGGCCGGGCGACGCTGCTCGCGAGCATGCCCCTGGCTCTGGAATACGAAGCAGTCTCGATCCGGGCGGAGCACCGTCTGGCGGCAGGACTGTCTGAGCGTGAGGTTAAGGTCTTTCTCACGGCGCTCGTGGCACTGGCCGAGCCGGTGACGACACATTTCCTCTGGCGCCCACAGCTTCGTGATCCGGCTGATGAAATGGTTTTGGAAGCGGCCATCAACGGTCGAGCCGACGCCCTGGTGACGTTTAACGTGCGGGACTTTGGAACGGTTCCAGCGCAGTTTGGAGTGGAAGTCTTGCTTCCGCGCGAAGCGATTCGGAGGATCAAGCCATGAGCGCAAGTAAAACTTATCCCCTGCGACTACCCCGGTCGCTCAAGGAAACCGTCGAGCGGTTGAGCCGGGAGGACGGAACGAGCATCAACCAGTTCGTGGCCACGGCGGTGGCTGAAAAGGTTTCGGCCTTGCGCACCGCCCAATTTTTCGAGGATCGGAAAGCTCGGGCGGATTTCAAGGCCTTCGACAAGATCATGCGTCGCCGACGCGGAATTCCACCCCGCAAAGGGGATGAAATGTCTCGGTAAAAAATGGGGGAAATCCTCGCCCCCCAAGGACAGTCTCGGCGCGAGCCCGTCCCTGCGGATTTGTCGATAAACACTAGCGACAAGGCAGGAGCTATTTTCTTCAACCCCGTTTGGGTAAGCGGAAAGTGGGTCATGAAAATCCCTGATAATATGTCGGAACCGCCGCAAGAGGAGCCCATCACAGCTCTGTTGCATGAGTTCGCCTTAGGGGACAAGCGCGCACTCGACCGTCTGGTACCTCTACTCTACCCCGAACTGCGGAGGCTGGCGCAGAGCTACATGCGCCACGAGCGTCCCGGCCATACGCTGCAACCGACGGCCTTGGTCCACGAAGCCTATGCCCGGCTGGTCAAGCAGGAGCAACCCGATTATCGCAGCCGTGCGCACTTCATGGGGGTTGCGGCGCAAGTTATGCGCCAGATCCTGATCGACCACGCGCGGACTCGCGATGCGGAGAAACGTGGCGGTGGAGCGGCGAAAGTGTCCCTGGAAATGGCTGCGGGCGTGCCCGCCGGTCAGCCTTCAACGATCCTCGCCATTGACGAGGCATTGGATCGATTGGCGCGGAACGATTCCCTGAAGGCGCAGTTGGTCGAGATGCGATTCTTCGGAGGAATGACCGCCGAGGAATCTGCCGAGGTTTTGAACCTTTCCGTCACCGAGGTGCGGCGTCATCTCCGCATGGGCCAGGCATGGTTGCAGCGTGAGTTGGATCAGAACGCCGAAAAACCCTGACCCGGATTGTAAATTTCTCCGCTCCTTTTCGCCTTAATTAGTGTGGGACTTATCCATCCGAAGGAGAGACTGTGCCAGCCACCGACTGGGACCGAATCCAGGAGATTTTCTTTAAGGCTGCCGAGGTGCCTCCCTTCAAGCGCAATGCGTTCCTCGAACGCGTTTGCAATGAGGATGCCAAGTTGCGCTCGGAGGTAGAGTCCCTGCTGCGGGCTGACGCCGCCGGTGACTCCGCCATCGCTGCGGCCATCGAGTCGGAGATCAGTGCGTTGCTTGACGACGATGCGTCGCTGGTCGGCACGCGCATGGGACCGTACCGCCTGTTAAAGGAAATCGGGCGTGGCGGCATGGGATCGGTGTACCTGGGTGAGCGGGACGACGAACACTATCGCAAGCTGGTGGCCGTCAAGGTGGTCAAACCCGGCATGGACAGTACGGAAGTGCTGGCGCGCTTTCGTCATGAACGCCAGATTCTGGCGGGCCTCGAACATCCCTACATCGCTCGTCTCATCGATGGAGGTACTACTCCGGACGGCCGCCCGTTCTTTGTAATGGAGTATATCCAAGGGCAGCCGATCGACGTCTACTGCCGCGAGCAGGGCCTCAATCTGGAATCCCGGTTGCGGTTGTTCTTGCGCGTTTGCGAGGCCGTCTCCTATGCCCACCGTGCGCTGGTCGTCCATCGCGACCTTAAGCCCGGCAATATTTTTGTGGGCGCCGAGGGAATTCCCAAACTCCTTGATTTCGGAGTGGCCAAGCTGCTGGATCCCGGCAATGATCCCGGACTCACTTCCACTTCTGCCGCCATGGGCCCCCTCACCCCGGAATACGCCAGCCCGGAGCAAATCCGGGGCTTGGCGATCACCACGGCGGCGGACGTTTATGCCTTGGGTGCCATTCTTTTTGAGCTGCTAACGGGAAGCCGGGCCCAGCAGATTGCCACCCATAGCCCCGTGGAAATTGAGCGCGTGGTCTGCCAAACCGATACCCCACGCCCCAGCGCCGTGGCCCGGGCCGCCGGCGCACCGCACCGGCTGGACGGTGATCTCGACAATATCGTTCTTATGGCGATGCGCAAGGAGCCGGAACGCCGCTATGGATCGGTGAATCGGCTTGCCGACGACATCGTGTGCTACCTGGACGGCCGGCCCATCCTCGCCCGTCAGGATTCGGTGGCCTATCGCGCCCGCAAGTTTGTACGTCGCAACAGCGTGGCCTTGGCGGCGACCTTCCTGATCTTCCTGAGCCTGCTGGGGGGAATTGTGCTGGCGGAGAGGCAGGCGCACCAGGCCGAGAGTGCGCGCCGCTTCGCGGAAACCCAGAGGCAGTCGGCGGAGCGCGAACGCGCGCGTGCCGAAGGGGAGAGGCAACGGGCCGAGCGCGAACGGGCCCGGGCAGAAGCCGAAACCCAAGTCGCCCGGACCGAACAGGACCGCTCCCGGCGCCGTCTCGCCCAGATGTTGGAATTGGCCAACCGTTCGCTGTTCGACGTGCACGCGGCCATCGAAAAACTTCCCGGCTCGACGGAGGCCCGGCGCCAGATCGTCGTAACGACGCTCCGATTCCTGGAGGACCTGTCTAAAGATGCCGGGCAGGATGACGGACTGCGGTTCATGTTGAGCGCCTCCTATTTTAAAGTCGCAAACGTGCTGGGTTTTCCCCTCCAGCCGAATCTGGGCGACACGAAGGGTGCCCTAGCGAATTACGAGAAATCGGTCGCGTTGATTGAGCCCCTTCTTGCCAAAGATCCGGATCGTTCGGAGTACGTTTTGCAGTGGGTGCAAACGAAAGTCAATTGGGCAACCTTGCTCTCCCGGACGGGTGAAGAACCGCGGGCGGTGCAGATGATGCTTAACACCGCACCGGCGGCTCATAGGCTCCAGCGGTTGTGTCCCCATAACTCCTCATGCTCCCTTGCCGAGGGCCAAGTGTATTCGGTGATGGTGGATACACTGGTGACCCGCGATTCCACCTCTGCTCTCCACTACTCACAACTGGAGACACAGGCCATGGCACGCGCGTTGCAATTTTCCCCCGGGAACAGAGACATTCAAATTGAACTCGGGACGGCCTATAGCCAGCAGGCGAGGGTATTGACTACTCGGGGGGATCTGCGGGAAGCCGTGGAGCGATACCGGCAGGCTGCGGCGCTGAGGGAAGGCGCATTGGAGCGCAATCCCTCCGATGTCCTGACGCGACGCAGCTTGATGATAACTTACGGCAACTTGGGCGCCACGTTGGGGAGTCCGCTGTTTCCGAACCTCGGTGACACCGCGGCAGCGCGCGTATACTGCCAGAAGGCGCTGGCCATTGCTCGCGATCTGGCGAAGGCTGACCGCAACGATCAGCTTGCGCAATATGACCTTTCGAGCGCCCTGGTGTTCTATTCGACTTTGGAGTTCTCCCAGGAGGAGTGGGCGGAGTCCCTGGCGAATCTGCAAGAAGCGGAGGGGATTCTCCAGAAACTTGTGGCGGCTGACCCTACGGCGATTGCCAAGTTGCGAACGCTGGCGATGACCCAGGAATACGAAGGCAGGCGGCTGGAGAGCTTGGGAAGAAGTGACGAGGCTATCGTCAAAACTCGGGAATCCGTTGCCGCGGCCGAGCAGGGGTTGGACCGCAGCCCCCACGACCTGGGCTTGGTCGCGCAAGCGCTGGCCAGCGAGGAGGCAATCGCCGAGATGCTGGCCCATCAAGGCAAGCACTCCGAAGCCCTGGAGATGGCGCGAAGAGCCATCGCGCGGGCGGAGCGGGTTCCCGCCCCTGACTCCGAGCGGGTTCGCGTAACCCGATCAGTGGCCATTGCCTATCAGAACCTCGCGACCGTGGAGGTGATCTTCGGGAACTGGAGCGAGGCCCGGGTCGCTGCCCAGCGCGCCGTTGACGGATGGCGGCAAGTGATTGCCACGGATAGCCGACGCGCCGACCCTGACAGGGTGGCCGGCGCCGAAGCTCTGCTCAAAGACTGCAACGCGCACTTACACTAAAAAATTCCTTCCCCCTGCGCAAATTCCCCCCTGGTTTTTCGCCTTAATAGGTAAGGACCCGAATAGAGGTCCTGGATTTTCCTCCAGCTAACACGGACTAACCCCGCTTCGGGCGGGATTAGTCCGCGCTTTTTGATCGTGAAGAGTGACAGACAGGTGGATGTTTGTCCTGTTAAACATCGCGGGGTAGTGCACTACGCGCCCCATGGGTCGGGCAAGAAAAGGTTTTAGATCTTATGCAGGCAGTGTGCCAGATGAACCCTTCCAACACTTCTTGCGGAGGCCAGCAAGACTTCGGCCTTACCGCCCTTGAACGCCAGGTCATACTACTGGTTGCCGCCGGCTATACGAACAATGATCTTGCGCAGAAGCTCGGGATTAGTGAGAACACCGCCCAATGTCACCTCCGCGACGTTTTAGACAAGCTGGGAGTCGCTAACCGCTTGGAGCTGGTACTCCGTGCTATTGACGAAGGGTTGACCGAAGAGGATTAGTCCTGTCTGCCAGCCCCCAAGGGGCGAGCTATCACCGCTCAGGCCCACGGCCTGGGACCCCACTGCCGGGAGGTAAACTATGTTCGTGGCTGTCCTGATCATGCTGGTGTCCACAATCCTCCTTTTCTTTTACCTCCGGGCCGTCTGCCAAAAGCTCTTGCGCCGGCAATTTACTCGGGAGTTCTATAAGGTGATTGTGAGTGACAACTTTTTGGAGTTTCCCCTGATCCGAAAGGGAGTTGAAGATTTCGGATCTCCCGGAGAGTACCGGCGCCTCAGAATGACGCTCCGGTGTGATTTCGTGATTGTCACGTACCTTCTCAAAAAAGCTTCCAACCTTAACCAGCGTTTTTTCCCTGATGATCGTCTTATGATGCTCTACTTCGAGATGCTGTTTGTTTCCCTCGTCACGCAACACTGGCTGCGGTTGCCGGAAAACTCGACCGTATTGAAATTGACGGCCGTCCTGGAATACCTTGCGAATGTTGTGGGACAACGCATCAATACGGTGAGTTTCGGAAACTTGACGGCTGCCAATTATCTCCCAGACTTCTAGCGCGCATTTCTCACCACGGGCAAACGAACCGAGGTTTGGAGTGCGGCGACTCGTCGCCGCTTTCCATCGCCGCGACTCGTCGCGGCCAGTCACCCAGCGCTGACGAGTCAGCGGTAGAAAAAGCGTGAGCAAGCTCCCGCACTCCGAAATTGGCCTCCGTGCGCCCGGACAAGCTGTTCGATCGCTGCGGGCGCGGAAATCATCAGAAAGGCCCTTTAACGACGGGGCTTAAACCCCGCCCTTCCAAAGCCGTGGTGAGAAAAGCGGGCTAGCCCGGGGGGTGCTCGCCGGCGGGTGGAGGCCCCTGATTTACGGGGTCAGCGATTTTCCGAATGGGCTTCCGGGAATGGGCGGCTCATCCCAGTCGGATTGCCTCGAAGGAGCAATTAAGAAATCGGGGGCCGATCAAACCCACTGCCATAAGGCCAGAGACCAGTCCGCCCCTTCTGCCGCGACGGCGGCGACATAGCCACCGCCGGGAGCCAGGGCGCGAAGTGACCACCGGCCGGCTTCGGGGCCGTCCATGCCGGTGATCGGCAGGTTGTTGAACATGTCGGGAGCGAGCGAAACCGCGAAGCTGGCAAGATTCATGCTAAGGCCTTCGCCCCGCGCTTTGATGTAGGCTTCCTTGCGTGTCCAGCAATGATAGAAGGCCTCGGTTTGAGCACTTTCCGGAAGCGATCGGAGCGCCGTGACCTCCTGGGGAGAGAAAAATCGCTCCGCCAGCCGGTCACGGGTCACGCCCGGCCGGACGAGCTCCAGATCAACGCCCACTTCGCGACGAAAGGCGAACGCGAAAAGTGCGAGCCCGTGAGAATGAGAAAGATTGAAGCGCAGGTCCGCAGGTCCGCTGCCGAGATCGAGAGCTGGTTTGCCATGGGCATTCGAGCCGAACCTCAAATGGTCCGCCGGAGTGCCCAGGTACCGGGCCAGTAGAGCCCGCAGGATGCCCCGCCCCGCAGCGTAACGAGCGCGGTCGACCGGAGAATAGAATCTCTCCGCCCGGGCCTGCTCGTCGGCCGAAAGGGTCTGCCGCAAGCGCCCAAGCGCCGCCGCATCCACATCCAGGCCGGCCCGCCACACCTGCACTTCGCCGGGTGGCAAAGTGCAGGCCTCAGGGGCCGTCTGCCATGCGGGTTTAAGCGATGACGCAGGTGGAGCCGTCATGAGTATCGGCTTCGCGCCATGGCACTCTGGGCCTCCGTGTTAAAAGTTGGGAGGCACTTTCTGATGTGATCGACCACAACCCCGATGTGCTCGGTCAAGCAAGTGTCGTGGTTCCCGGGCAGCTCATGGACTTCGATTTGCGGGGCCAACTTGCCCCAGCCAGCGGTTCGGTCCGCGGGATAACTGAGATTCAAGTAATCGGTGCGCAGCAAAACCAGGCGACCTTGGTAAGGCTGCGGCCGGTATTCCGAGAGGATACGTCCGAATTGCGGATGAAGTCGAAGGCGCAAGGGGTCGTCGAAGGCGGGAACGCCGATCCCCGGCTTTTCGGGAGGAGTCCGCAGCGACCCCGTGAGTAATCTCCTCACCTTTTGGGAATACAAAGTCAGGAGGGATCGAGGACCCTCCAGATAGGCCTTGTGTGTCAGGGCCAGATAATTCCGCAACTTCACATAGACGCGCGCCTTCGCGTCGACATCCATCTGGATCAACTTGCCGCCGCCGTAGACGAGGGCCTTCAGCCAACCAATGTGCCGGGGCACCCAGGTATCGAGCAGGACGACCAAGTCCACCTCGAAACCCTGCTGCCCCATCTGCCTTGCCATTTCGTAAGCAACCAGGCCACCGTTGCAGTAACCTCCCAGCATATACGGTCCCAGGGGCTGCAAGGCAACGAGTTGCCGGATTCTCTCCTCCGCCATCGCTTCGACATTAGGCAGGAAGGGCTGGCCATCTCCCCCATTGGGCATCACTCCATAGAGGGGCTGGTCCGGGCCGAACTGCTGAGCCAGCAGGCGACAGTAAAGTCCCCCCATGAAATCACCATGCATGAAAAACAAAGGCGGACGGGAACCAGCGGGCTGGACAGGGACAATCGCCGACTCGACTTCCTTGAGGTTCTCTCTGCGCAGACAGTCCACGAGATGCAAGATGGTTGCCTCAGCGAACAAGAGGGCGAGCGGAAGGCGCTTGCCGAAGGCATCCTCAACCCGGCCCATCATGCGCACGGCGAGCAGTGAATGGCCCCCTAAAGCAAAGAAGTCGTCCTCAACTCCGATCGGCCGCACGTTGAGAATCTCTTCCCAGATTTTCACTAATTGCCATTCCTCCGGGTCCACGGGCGCGACGTAGCGGTTCCCAGCCTGGGGGGAAGACGGACTCCTGGTGGGCAACGCCCGGCGGTCGAGTTTACCGCTCGGGGTCAGGGGCAACGCTTCCATGGTAACAAAGTCGGCGGGTACCATATAGTCGGGTAATTTGTCCTTGAGAAAATCCCGCAACGTTTTGGGCGAGGGCGGGTTTGCCGCCTCGTGCGCAACGATGTACGCTATCAGGCGCTTTTCTTCCGGAATCTCCTCCCGAACCACGACGGCCGCCGCCAACACGGCCGGATGCTGCGTCAAGATCGTTTCGATTTCGCCCATTTCGACCCGGAAACCACGGATCTTAACCTGCTGGTCGCCGCGTCCGAGGAACTCAAGATTCCCGTCCGGCAAAAACTTTGCCTGGTCGCCCGTCTTGTAAAGCCGCGCCTCGGGCTTTGGGCAGAAGGGGTCCACGATGAAGCGTTCGGCGGTAAGCTCCGGACGATGGTAGTAACCGCGCGCCAGCCCTTCTCCTCCCACATAGAGATCACCGCGCACACCGATCGGCACCGGTTGGAGTTGCGCGTCCAGGACGTAGCACCGCGTATTGTCAATGGGGCGGCCCAGAGGGACGGTTCCGTGGCCGTCCGGAGTGGGACGGGCAACATGGGCGGTGACGTCGGCGGAGACTTCCGTTGATCCGTAAAGGTTGAGAAGTGTCGCGTTCGGCATGGCCTGGTAAAATCGCCTGCACAGGTCGGGCAGAAGCGCCTCACCGCTCGAGACCCACAATTTCATTGTTGGCAGGCGGTTCCCCAAATCGGGATAACGGTCCAGAATAACCCGCAGCAACGACGGCACTGTCACGATGCGAGTTACCCCATGGGAAGCGAGCGCCAGAAGCAATTCGGCCGGGTCGCGGACCGTCTGGTCAGAGATAATGACGCTCGGTATCCCCTGCAACAGCGGCCCAAAAACTTCCCAGATGCTATCCACGAAATTCAGCGAGGTTTCCAGGCAACATACCTCGCCGGACTGGAAGGGGAAATTCTTCCACATCCAGGCAAAGCGATTGACCGCCCCCCGGTGAAGGCCCAGCACCCCCTTGGGCGCTCCCGAGGAACCTGATGTGTAGAGGATGTAGGCGACGCTTGCCGGCCCCACCACCCTCGCTAAATTATTTTCCTCCTGCGCTTCGATGAGGCGGCGGTCCGTGTCCAGACAAATCACTCGGGCCCCCTTCCCACGTGCCACCGGCAACCATTTCCGCCGGGAAACCACGAGGGGAATCTGCGCATCGGCGATCATGAAAGCCAGGCGGTCGCGTGGATAGCCGGGGTCGAGGGGAAGGAACGCGGCGCCCGCTTTGAGGGCGCCCAGCAGCCCCACGACGGCTTCCGTCGACCGCTCCAGGCACACTCCCACGAACGATTCCGGTCCCACCCCCTGGGTGCGCAGATACCGCGCCAGTTGATTGGCGCGGCGGTTCAAATCACCATAGCTCACCTTTCCGCTCTCGCCGATGAACGCGGTGGCCTCAGGAGTTCGCGCGGCCTGGGCCTCGAACAATTCGTGAATCGTAGCATCGCGCGGGTAATCAGCTTCCGTACGGTTCCACTCGACGAGGATCTGCTGCCGCTCCGTGGAGGTCAGAAGGGGAAGCGATGCCAGGCGGCCGCCGGGCTCGCGGGCGATGCCCTCCAAGAGCCTCCGGTAGTGGCCGGCCATTCGCTGCATCGTGCCGCGATCGAAGAGGTCCGTGTTGTAAACGAAAGAGCACTTCAACTGCCGGTCCGCCGGTACGACTTCGAGCGTCAGCTCGTAATCCGCCACGGGTCTTTCAAACTCAAACTCTTCCACGCGCAGCCCGGGGACTTCCTTCGCGGGCTTGGGCAGGTTCTCCAGGTTAAACATCACCTGGAAAAACGGCGTGGTGCCCAGGTCGCGTCCCGGCCGCAGCGCTTCGACCAGCTTGGCAAAGGGCAAACCCTGGTGGGTGTAAGCGCCGCGGCAGATCTCACGCACTCGCGCCAGCAGTTCACGAAATGTGGGGTTCCCCGCCAGGTCCGCCCGCAGGACCAGAATATTGATGAAGATGCCAATCAGTTTTTCGGTTTCGACCGAGTTGCGGCCTGCCACCGGGGTTCCTACCGCGATATCCTCCAAACCGGTGAAACGAGCGAGCAGCGCCTGGAAAGCCGCGAGGAGCACCATGAACAGCGTGGCATTCTCCTGCCGCCCGAGCTCCCGCAGAGAGTCGGCGAGCGGCTCCGGCAAGAAGACCTCGATCGATGCGCCGCGGCTCGACTGAATGTTTGGCCGCGGCCGGTCGGTCGGCAAGTCAAGGGGAACACAGCTAGGCAATTGTTGCTTCCAATATAGAAGCTGACGCTCCAGGAGATTGCCGGTCAGGCATTGGCGCTGCCAGTGAGCAAAGTCCCCATACTGAATGGGGAGCTCCGGGAGCGCCAGGTATGTTCCTTTACTCGCGGCGCGATAGAGGTCCGTAAACTCGCCAACCAATACCTGCGCTGACCACGCGTCAAAAACGAGATGATGAAAAATGAGTAGTAAGACGTGGTCCTGCTCGCCCAGCCCGATGAGCGTGGCACGCAAAATGGGATCCCTGGCCAGATCGAAGGGCCGGATGGCCTCCTCCGTGGCCAAGTTCCGGGCGCGCGGCTCGCGTTCGGTGGGTAGGAGATTCGAGAGTTCGATGACGCGCAGGTCCAGAGCCAGGCTCGGAGAAATAATCTGTGCCGGCTGGCCGTCGCGGGTGGTGAAGCGCGCGCGCAGGACCTCGTGGCGATTGATAATGGCTTGCAGGGCTTGCCGGAGGGCGGCTTCGTCAAGCATCCCGGTCAGCCGCAGCGCGACCGGCCGGTTATAAGCGGGACTCCCTGGCTGCAACTGTTCCAGAAGCCAGAGCCTCTCCTGCGCGAAGGAAAGGGGTAGTGATCTCCGGTCAGTAAGCCGCGGGATGACGCCACGGGGAGTTCTCCGGGACAGGAGCTTTGCTCGCCCATCCGGGTCGAGTGCAGCAGGCACTTGCTGGGGAGGATCCTCAGGCTCGCTCGGGATGGCATCCTTGCTTTTCATTTCGTTCCTGCAAGCTGATTGGAGAATGCTCCACTATCGCATTTTGTCAGTCAGCATAAGAGCTTGGTCCGCGATTGTCGGCGCATCTAAGAAATCGAGCAGGGTAACGTCCACGTCCAACTGCTGCGAGACTCGGGCGACAATCCGCGTGGCCAGCAGCGAATCCCCGCCCATATCGAGAAAGTGTTGATGGATGCCGACCGAGGGGATATTCAGCACCTCGCGCCAGAGCTCGGCAAGGAACTCTTCTGCGGGCGTGCGCGGAGCTACATTCTCGCTCGCGGGGTCGGAGACGGGCGCCACCTGCTCCGTCATGCCCAGCTTTTCAGCCAGGCCGATTCGCTGGGGTTTGCCGGTCGGCCCCAAGGGAAGGGCATCGAGGGTAAGGATTCGGCTGGGAACCTTGAAGTGAACCACGCGCGTGGCCATGAACTGCCGAAGCTGCTTTTCCGTAACCCTCGGATCGCGCAAGACGACCGCCGCCGCCACGTCCTGCCCCAGGGACTTATCGGGCATGGCGAAGACCACCGCCTGGCCGACGGCCGGATGCTGCAACAAAACCTCTTCCACCTCCCGCGGCGAAACCTTTTCACCCCCGCGATTGATGATCTCCTTGATGCGGCCCTCGATGAAGAGATAGCCGTCCACGTCGAGGCGGCCCAGGTCTCCGGTGCGAAACCAGCCGTCGGTGAAGGCCTGGTCGCGAACCTGATGGGCGTAACCGTGCATGACGTTCGGCCCTCGCACCACGATCTCACCTACTTCCCCTGGTGCCAGCAGCCGCGGGCCCCCCACTTCCATTATGGCGGTTTCCGTACCCGTCGCCACACCGACGGAACCGGGCTTGCGAATTCTGGGGGGCAGAGGATTGGAAGCCATTTGGTGGGAGGCCTCTGTCATCCCATAAGCTTCCACCACCGGGACGCCAAACCTGGCCTCCAACTCCGCCATCAGAGTCGGGGGAAGCGAAGAAGAACAAGAACGGATGAATCGCAGGCGCCCCCCGCCGATGGCTCGGGGGTTCTCCGCGCCGCGGGCCAGAATCGCCCGGTGCATGGTGGGCACAGCGGTATACCAGGTCGGCTGGAAAGCCGCCAGCCAGTCAAAAAACCGCGGCGCATCAAAGCCCGGCGTCGCGACCACACTCGCCCCGGCGCTGAGCGAAGACAGGACCGACGCCACAAGCCCGTGAATGTGGAAGATCGGCATGATGTTCAGGCATCGATCGGACGGAGTGAGTTCGAGCGCCTCGCGGATGTGGCCGGCGGAAGCGCACAGGTTTTGATGGGTGAGTGGAACCATCTTCGGCCGGGAGGTTGTTCCGGAAGTATGGAGCACCAAGGCGACATCTTCCGCCTCGGCAAGGTCAGGAAGAGAAGCGGATGGGGACCTCGCTCCCTCGAAGCTGAATAGCCCTGCCGCCTCTTTCCATTTCGGCACAATTTCAATGACAGGAATTCCCCGCGCTCGGGCGACCTCGATGGCGGGTGAGACCGCTCCCGCCTGGACCACTAACGCCTTGGCGTCCAAATCCGACAGGTAGAACTCAAATTCCGAGGCTCCATAGGCGGGATTCAGCGGAGCGGCCACCGCGCCGCAGGCAAGGTAAAGAAACCCCACCGCCATCTCCGGGCCGTTGGGCAGAACAATTGCCACTTTGTCGTTACGATGGATGCCGAGCGAGTTCAGGCAAGTTACAGCCGCATGGGCCTGGGCGAACAAACGTCCGAAGGTCAAGGGAGCACGATCCGGCGCCAAAATCGCTTCGGAATCAGGCGAGAACCGAGCTCGATTCTCCAGAAGTTGGTAAATCGAAGACAATGTCCCAGCTTCGTATAAGAGATTTAAGGTGAGCCGGCACCCTACCTTTCTATAGTATAGCTCCCTCAAGGCTTTTTGGCACGACCAAAAACTTGCATCAGGCAGGGTTTATTTGATTTTGTCTGAAAGTTATTTCAAAACCCTCTGTAGTCCGTTGAAACTAGGGCTGTTGATGTGATCATTGGCAGGATCCATGTAGTGTCCTAAGTCGGAAGTCCATTTAAGAATTCAGCCCGCGGAGCGGGCGACATATCGTAGGCCACTGCGTAAGCCGTGGGTCAGCAAGCCTACCCTCGCCTCCTGCCTCTTTCCCGGGCGAGAGAGGGGTGGTCGCCGTACAACAATTTTGCTTTGACTGCATCGGCGGTCGGCGCCTGCCCGCCATTTCCTGGGGGGATACGAAGACGACCTGGTCGGATAGGAAGAAATTGGCGAGCGCGCCAATCGTGATGGACACCATGTTAGCCAGCGCATTCAAGTCTCTCCATCCGGTAAAGTGTGATGACGTTGCGTGCGACAGAAACCACCAGCACGACCCCCATTGAGACGATCGCCACCGTGCCCGAGACATCGAAAAACCGCGGGCGCGTCACGAAGAAATCAACCGTTGGCCACAGCAAGGCGACGACGTTGCCCACCACGAGCAGAAGCCGAATCTCGGTGGGGCTGAACTTCCAGTAGGAGAGCTGGAACGTCCCCAGCGTGTAGGTGGCGAGGTAGGCGTTGATGGAGAGCAGGTAAAAGCTGAGGAGGAGCCCCGCCGCCACCCGCCAGTCCATGTAGCCTGACAGCGCCAGCCCGGCCACCAGAAACAGCGCGCCTAAAGAATCAGTGATGTGGTCGACATAAAAACCGTAGCGCGGCCTTTGGAGATGGCGTTCTCTGGCCAGGGTTCCGTCCAGGCTGTCGCCGAACCAATTGACGACCAGCCACACGTTGACCACGATGAGGGACGGCGGCCAAAAGTGCGCCAGCGCATAGGAAGCTCCGGCCAGGAGCATCGCCACAAAGCCCAGCACGGTGAGGTGATCCGGCTTGACCCAGGCCGGCATCCGGCGCGCCAGCCAGACCAGGCACCGCCTTTCGACGCTGGCCAGCAGACTTTGCTGAACGCGTGCGGCGTCCCGGAATCCTTCGAGAAATCCTGGATTCGAGAAAATATTGACGTTAATCATGGAGTTTGGCCTCCTCGTAAGTTTGCATGCTCTACCCGGGGCCATCGTATGGAAAGCCCGAAGAGGCATCAATGCACAGCAGATAATTTCGGTCTGAACCGCGTCTGAATTATGTCTGAACCGGTAAGCTGCTGAAGGAACTGGGGGTTAGGAGCCATCTCACTTGTTCTGAAACGCAGGATCCACGTGCCGGAATGGAACTCACCGGGCTTGTCACCGCGCAGAGAGGTTCGGAAACGCGCCAATCGAGTGGAGGGGCGATGGTATACTAGGCGTGGAATTTGACCTGCCGGGGGTTTAGGGACACATGCCTCCACCAGAGCGCCAGGCGCGGATCCGGTTCGATTCCTTTGACCTGGACCTTCAGACGCGAGAGCTTCGCAAGAACGGCCGCCCCATCAAGCTTCAGGACCAGCCGGGGAAGCTCCTGGCCTTGTTGGCCTGCCACGCCGGGGAGTTGGTGACGCGGGCAGAAATCGAGAAGGCGTTGTGGCGCGAGGACGAGTTTGTGGAGTTCGAGCACGCCGTCAATACGGCCATGCGCAAAGTTCGCGAGGCTCTCGGAGACGACCTGGTAAGGCCGCGATTCATTGAAACTTTGCCACGCAAGGGTTACCGGTTCATCGCTGCCGTGGAGATTTCCGACGTACCCGGGCCGCAAATCAGCGCGGACCATGAGGCTATTCCGCCTGTGCAGGGTCTGGGCGATAAGCTTCCAGTCTCGCCCAGTTCGCTAGGCCAGGTGTCTCAAGATCATGCCGCGATGGCGAAGGCCGTTTCAGCGGAAAAAGCACCGGAAGCCGCCGCCTCTCACGCGGCGAGCTTGACGGTCGCGGCCCCGGCAGCGGCAGAACCTGATTTCAGACTGTCGCGGCGGATTGCCCGTTGGCTGTTCCTGGCGGTGCAGGGCGGGTACCTGGTAATGTACTGCGCCGCTCTCTATCGAGCGGAAGATGTAGAAGAAGTGCTGGCGGGCGTGCTCAGAGGCCGGGCGGCGATGGTTGCGCCCCTTATTCTGATTCTGGCCATGTGCGGCATCGCCATCCGCCTCTACCTGCTTTCATCGTTCGGGCTCAATCACCCGGCCGCGGGTGCGAAGTATCGGCGGCTGTTCCCGGCTTTGTTCATTCTGGATACGCTCTGGGCCGCATCGCCGCTGCTTCTGGTCAGCGAGATCGGGTACGGATTGGCCTTGGCCTCGATTGTGCCGCTGGCCTATCTGCCGTTTTCCCAGCGCACCCTCGTCCAACGCATCTATCGCCAATCGAATCCCTAGTCCCCAGCCCCTAGCCCCTGCTCTTAACACTTGCTGCCTTGGAGTCTTGGTGGTTCATCTTGTCTTTGCGTTCAGGGGTTAGCTGAAAACCACCATCCAGGCTGGAAACCACCACCGCACGGGGACTGTGCCCTGCGGGGTGTTCCGCCGGTACAGCCGCAATCGCATGAAATCGCGATGTTTACGACAATGCAGTTTGGCAAAGCGATTGCCCTATCTCAGGTTGCAGTCTGGCAAGAAGGAATGAGGATTCGAGGAGGATGTCATGCGAAACCTAAAACTTTTGACGTTGCTGGGTTTATGCTTGTTGGTGGCGCCGTGTGCGCAGGCCCAACCCCTTGGAGTCGCGATCGGAGTGGGTCCGGTCTACGTGGGGCCGCCTCCGGTGTGCCCGTATGGCTACTTCGACTATTACCCCTATGCTTGCGCTCCCTACGGATACTATGGACCAAGCTGGTTCTCAGGCGGAGTCTTTATTGGCGCCGGGCCATGGTTCCATGGCTATCATGGCGGCCGGGGGTTCTATGCGGGACGCGGCAACTATGGACGCATCCCGGCCGTACCCGTGCACCCGGCATTTCGGGGTGGGGTCAATCGCGGAGCCGTCGGCAGCCACTTTAACGGTGGAGCCGCACATGGCTACAGAGGCGGTTCCCATGGCGTAGGTGGTTTCCATGCTGGTGGGCGAAGGTAGCCCCCCTCATCAGCTCGAACTCTCCCGGCCGACGGCCTTCGCCGTCGGCCGTCGCGTTTTAGAGGCAAGCCTACTGAGGTTTGCAAAATATAGTGACAATTACCTGCGTAGCGTGGGCATCTTGCCCGCTGTCTCGGGAGCGTCCCGCTCCCGCCCAGCGCGCGGGCAGGATGCCCACGCCACAGCGGGCGAGACGCCCTCGCTACGAAAACAGTTCGTCAGTATATTGTGCAATTCTCAGTAGTGTCCCGAGCAAGCTTGGGCGATCTCCCGAGGGTACCATCTGATAGTAAATTCGCAAAAGGTCATCGGAGGGTTCACAACACATTCGTAATGGGATTGTGACAGGCTTGTTACAAGTTCGTTGCGTGCAGGGCAGAAGAAGCGTATGATGCGGAAAATGAAGTCCCAAATAGGAAATCTTAGTTCACATGCGGACAATTGTAGAAAATGAGAGATGTCAGGCGGAAGCGGAACATAAAGCTTCACCGGGGCGCGTCTTCTGGATTACCGGGTTATCCGGCGCCGGCAAGACGACCATAGGGCGAGAATTGTGGAGCCGGCTGCGTGCCGCCGGCCGTCCAGTCACCTTCCTCGATGGCGACGCCCTCCGTGCGGTGATCGCCGAAGATCTGGGTCACAGTTTGGGCAATCGGCGGAAATCGGCGATGCGCAATGCGCGGCTGTGCCGGTTGCTGGCTGAGCAGGGCGCCGACGTCGTCTGCGCGACCATCTCGCTGTTTCACGACGTGCAGCGTTGGAACCGCGAGAACATTCCCGGTTATCGCGAGATTTACCTGCGAGTCCCGATCGACGAGCTACGGTGCCGGGATAGCAAGGGACTCTACGCGAAGTCTCCGCGCGCTGCGCCGAACGTCGTGGGCCTGGACGTTCCGGCGGAGGCTCCCGAGGCGCCGGACCTGGTCCTCGATAATTACGGGGGGCTCGACGTGGCCACGGCGGTCGACCGCATCTTGGCGGTATGCGATAGGCCGGATGGCGGGGGAGCGGCGCCGCCGGCGCCCCTCGTCGCCTTCAAAACCAAGGCGGAAACTCTGGAAGCGCTGGCGCCGCTGCTGCGCCATGGGCGCGTCCTGCCGCAGGTCCGCTTCTCGGTTGGCGAATGGCGCGCGGACCCCGCTCGAGTGCTCGCTGCGGTCAGCGCTGTGCCCTGGGGTTCAGATCGGGTCGTGGTGCGTAGCAGCGCACGCGGTGAGGACGGGGCGGCGAGCAGCCTGGCCGGCAAGTACGAATCCTTTCTCGGTGTCGCCGGCAGCGCCGCTGTGGCCCAGGCCATCGACCAGGTGATTGACTCGTTTGGCGAGGACCGAAGCGACGGCGACCAGATCTTCGTGCAGCCCATGCTTGACCGCGTGGCGATGGCGGGGGTGGTCTTCTCGCGCAGCCCCAGCGGCGGCCCCTATTTCATTATCAATTACGACGACCGTTCCGGCCTGACCGATCGCGTGACCGCCGGTACCGGCGACAATCTCGCGACTTTTTATTGCCTCAAATCGCGGCCTGATGCCTGTCCACCGTCGCTCGAGCCGGTCATCGCTCTGGCGAGCGAGCTTGAAACTCTTCTCGGGTGTGATGCCATCGATGTGGAATTCGCGGTGGGCGACGACGGGCAACTCTACCTTCTGCAAGTCCGCCCGCTCGCCGTCGACCCCCAGGGGCGGGCAGCGGACGCGAAGGTCGGGACGGCGCTCGCGGATATCACGCGCAAGGTCGAACTGCTCAGCCGCCCGCATCCCTATCTGCACGGCAACCGGGCGATATTCGGCGTGATGCCGGACTGGAACCCGGCCGAAATGATCGGGTTGCGTCCCCAGCCCCTCTCGTTGTCGCTCTATTGCGAACTCATTACCGACGCCATCTGGGCCTATCAGCGGGACAATTACGGGTACAAGAATCTTCGCAGTTTTCCCCTGTTGGTCAGCTTTCACGGACTGCCCTACATCGACGTGCGTGTCGACTTTAATTCCTGGATACCGCGCGAGGTATCGGACGACCTCGCCGGGCGTCTGGTGAATTACTACATCGATCGCCTCCTCGCCGAGCCGCATCTCCATGACAAAGTCGAATTTGCGATTATCTTCACCTGCTACACCCTCGATTTGCCCAAGCGGATGGGCCGGCTTGCCGAGAACGGGTTTTCTCCGAGCGACCTGGCCGAACTTTCCAGCGCTTTACGGCGCCTCACCAATCGCATCATGCATGGCGAGACCGCGCTGTGGCGGCGCGACCGCGCGAAGATCGACGAGCTGGCACGGCGGCTTCCGATAATCTGGAACGCCAAGATCGACAAGATCAGCCGCATTTATTGGCTATTCGAAGACTGCAAGCGCTACGGCACACTGCCTTTCGCCGGGCTCGCGCGGGCGGGCTTCATTGCGGTTCAGCTCCTCCAGTCCTTCGTGGATGTGGGCGTTCTCAGTGCGGAAGAGAAGGCGACCTTCATGTCGAGCGTCGATACCATCGCATCGCGCATCGGGGGAGATTTCGCGCAGCTTTCGAAGGCAGACTTCCTCGCCCGCTACGGCCACCTCCGTCCGGGGACCTACAACATCCTATCGCCGCGCTACGACGAGGCGCCCGATCTCTATTTCGACTGGTCGAGTGCCCGGCCGGCGGCGTCCGCACCGCCGCGCTTCGCGCTCTCCATCGAGCAGTTGCGCCACATCGAGCAACTGCTCAAGGAACATGAGCTCGAGATCGACGTCTTGAGTTTGATCGAGTTCATCAAGGCCGGGATCGAGGGCCGCGAATTCGCGAAGTTCGTGTTCACGCAAAGCCTGAGCAACGCTCTGTCGCTGATCCGGCAGTTGGGCGAGGAGCATGGTCTTTCGGTGGAGGATTGTGCTTATCTGGACTACGACGCCATCCGCACGCTTTATAGCGAGAGCGGTTCGGTGCGCGAGGTGTTGCGGGAGAGTGTCGCACAAGGCAGAGAGCGTCACGCGCTCACGCGCAACCTCGTACTTCCGCCGGTCATCACGTCGCCTGACGAGGTGATCGCCTTTCACCTTCCCCCCAGCCAGCCGAATTTCGTTACGCGAAAAAGCGTCACCGCCCTGGTCGCCTCCGTCACCGACCCGCCGGAGAGCTTCGCGGGGCGGATTCTTTTCGTGCCCAGCGCGGACCCCGGCTTCGACTGGATCTTCTCTCGTAATATCAGCGGATTGGTCACCCAGTTCGGCGGCGCCAATTCGCACATGGCGATTCGTGCCGGCGAGCTCGGCATACCGGGGGTCATCGGCGCCGGTGAAGCCCTGTTCCGGCGATGGCAGACGGCGCGCAAGCTGTGCCTCGATTGCACGAACCAGCAGGTCTTGGTCATCGCATGAAAACGGTCGCCATCACCCAGCGGGTATCGGTCGTGCCCGCCTATGGCGAGCGCCGTGATTGCCTGGATCAAGCCTGGACGAAGTTCCTGGCGGCCTGCGGGCTGCTTCCCGTGTTGCTCCCCAACCTCACCGAGACGGCTCTGGCCTTGTGCGAGATGGCCGGCATCGCGGGGTTCGTGCTGACCGGCGGAAACGATCTTGCGGCGCTCGGCGGTGATGCCCCGGAACGCGACGCCGTCGAAAATGCCCTGCTCGATTGGGCGGAGCGGCGCGCGCTGCCGGTTCTGGGTGTTTGCCGGGGCATGCAAGTGATTCAGCAGCGTTTCGCCATCCCGTTACGCCGCGTGGAAGGCCACGTGGCCGAACGTCAGGTCATCCGAATCGACGGCGAGCCAAGAGAGGTTAACAGCTATCATCACTTTGCCGCCCTCGACTCGCGGCCGCCGCTCGAGGTCTGGGCGGTCGCCGCCGATGGGGTCGTCAAAGCCATTCGCCATTCGGCCCAGCCGATCACGGGGATGATGTGGCACCCGGAGCGGTCCATCCCGTTCTCGCCTGCCGACGTGGCGCTATTCCGCCGAGTCTTTGGGGTTGAATGATGCGCGCCGTTATTCTGGCGGCCGGCCGCGGCCGCCGCTTGGGACATCTGGGGGGCGACCGCCCCAAATGCCTGGTCGAGCTCGAAGGCAAGCCGCTGATCGTGCGCCAGATCGCGGCGCTCCGGCGTGGTGGGGTGGATGAGATCGGGGTCGTCCGCGGCTACCAGGCCGAGATGATCGATTTTCCCGGCCTCTCCTATTTCTCGAACCCTCGATGGGCCGAAACCAATATGGTGATGTCGCTCGCCGAGGCCGCTCCCTGGCTGCGTTCGGGGCCGGTCATCGTGAGCTATGGCGACATCTTCTACCGCAGCGAACTGGTGCGCGGTCTGGCGGGTGCTCCCGGCCCGTTGGTCATCAGTTACGATCGGGCCTGGCGCCGCTTGTGGAGCCGGCGTTTCGCCGATCCTTTGGCCGACGCCGAAACCTTCCGGATCGATGCCGCGGGCCAATTGCTGGAGATCGGCGGCAAGACGACGCGGTTCGAGGATATCGAGGGGCAATATATGGGCCTCTTGAAATTCACCCCACCGGCGTGGAATGCCGTCGAGGCGCTGCTGGGTACGCTCGACCGAGCGATCCGCGATCGCCTTGACGTAACCGGATTGCTCGGCCGGCTGCTGACCGCAAAGGAGCTTCCCATCGGCACTTTCCCGACCGATGGTCAATGGGGCGAAATCGACAATCCGGAGGATGTGGCGCTGTACCAGGAAATGGTAAGGGAGGAGGAACTCCGGCTCGAGGATACGCCGTAGGGCCCTGAGTTAGGAGTTCGTTGATTATTCAAGAACCCCCTCACCCCCGGCCCCTATAGGCGCTAGGATAAGCACTCTCGGCAGCCAGCCCGCGTAGCGGGTGAGGTCATCATTTAGCCCCCTGGCCCCTCCCACCAAGGGAGCGAGAGGAGAGTTGACCTTCCTCCCTCCCCCCTATTGGGGATTGCGAAAAACAGTGACGATCTATTTTCGTAGCGCGGGCATCTTGCCCGCTGGGGCGTGGGCATCCTGCCCGCGCGTTCCGGGCGGGAGCGGGACGCTC
>Ga0326728_10000608_pt1 | contig 137855 bp, 112 predicted proteins | sample MB3enrmetagenome_FD_207602 | JGI IMG/M metagenome (GOLD analysis project Ga0326728, IMG submission 207602) | Lab enriched peat soil microbial communities from McLean, Ithaca, NY, United States - MB31MN | ecosystem: Environmental > Terrestrial > Soil > Wetlands > Peat | place: USA: New York...
TCTCCGGTTCAGGTTGCCCCGAGCCGGAGGGGACCAGGCTATCGGGTGAGCGAGTCATTACCCGAGCTGATTCCTTTCATTCAGCAAGTACATCAACATCACTTTCGGACGCACCCCTTGATATCCCCGCGGGATATGGGAGTCGACGAAGTCAGGAGTCAGAATGCTTGTCATGCGGCCGGCTTCGCCCGTCTCATTCTCTGCGCTCTCTGCCTCCTCAGCGCTCTCCGGTCTTTTCTTTCCGTGTTTCTCTGCGTCTCCGCGTCTCGGCGGTGAATTTTGATTTTATGACTGGCGCCCAACGCGAACAAAATTCTCGTTTCGGCCGGCATAACGGGAACTCAGAAGGCCACCTGACAGCCCTTCCGGACACTCACCGGGCGGCTGCGAAAATGGTAGCCAGTTCGTGCGGCGGCACGGCTTCCAACTGTTCATAGGTGCAGTCTTGCGGTCTCTTATCAGTTCGCCACCTGCGGAAATGCGCCATGTGGCGGAAACGCGAACCCTGCATGTGCTCGTACGCCACTTCCACCACCAGCTCGGCTTGCAGCGGCTCCCAGGAAAGATCCTTGCCGCGGCTCCAACGGCTCTGAGCCCCCGGCACACGGCCTCCCGTTTCTCCGTCTGCCGTCAAATGACCAACCCACTGCTTCCACGGATGATTGTCCAGTGCGTTCGCGCGATACGGCGCCAGAAAGTGCAGCAGTTCCGTTCTTTTCTCCGCTGCAAAACTCGCGCACACACCCACGTGCTGGAGCAAACCCACTTTGTCGTAAAGCCCAAGCAGCAGCGAACCGACCGCTTGGTTCTCCGCGCTCTTGTACCAGCGAAATCCCGCTACTACGCAATCGCACTCCCGCTCGTGCTTCACTTTGAGCATCACGCGCTTGTCCGGCTGGTAGTTTCCCGAAGCCGGTTTGGCCATCACGCCATCCAGGCCTGCTCCTTCGAATCGCCGGAACCAGTCCAGGGCGATGGCCCGTTCCTCGGTCGCGGGCGTAATGTAAACCGGCGGCGCCGCGTTCCGAAGGATGTCCTCAAGCATCGTCCGCCGTAATTCGAAGGGCTCATTCCGCAAATCCCGCTCACCGGCCGAAAGCAAGTCGAAGAACACGATTGAAGCCGGCGTCTGCTTGGCCAGCGTTTTGACCCGGGAGGCCGCCGGATGCAGTCGCAGTTGAAGCGCCTCGAAATCGAGCACGCTCCCGCGCGCAATCACGATTTCCCCATCGAGCACGGCGCACGGCGGTAATTGAGACTCGAGCGCCTCCACAAGCTCAGGAAAGTAGCGGTTCAGGGGCTTTTCATCGCGGCTTTGGATTTCAAGTTCGTCGCCGTCGCGGAAAACCAGCGCACGAAAGCCGTCCCATTTCGGTTCAAAGATCCATTTGCCCTCGGCTGGCAGCTCATCCACCCGCTTTGCCAGCATCGGCAACACCGGTGGGTTCACAGGAAGGTTCACGTCCTAATCTTATACCGGCGTCCACGAGATGGCCCTGCTCCGGGGCTTCAGCCGCCGATGGAGGCTCCCGAACGGCAGTGTGATTCGGAGTGCGGTATTACGCGTAATATGGCAGGACGCCGATCAGGGAAGGCGCTAGGCTCTACTGATCCTGGCGCGGCCCGCATCGGCAGCCATCACGGTCTCCAAGGCGACTTGTGGGTCCCTATCTGCCCTTGGGCGCCCCTCTCTCCCGTGGCCGACGATACGCCCGGAGCCGCCGGTAAACGCTACGCCGTCAGGGAGGATTCACCCTCCCGTCGGCCAACATCGGCCTCGCGCGTTTTCCAGCCAAGTGGCGTTCGACTCTTTCAAGCACGCTGCTAAACGGTAGGCGAGCAGCCGCCGGTAAACAGGGTCATGGACCTGCATTCCAGAAGACATTTACGTCTTCGGGACGCTCCCGATGCCAGCCTCGGGCCGTCGGCAGCTTGGGTAGAGAAGCCGTCCAAATATGCAAATAAATACGGGAGAGTACCAGGGAAGCTGCGTAGCGAGGCGATTGCTATTGCCATCCAATACGAGCTGTGGCATGATTTCTATAGGAAGCCAATAGGAGCGAATGATGGCTGATAGGAAGGAAGTTCGCCAAGGGACGCTGGCACTGATGATCCTCAAGACGCTGGAGAGTATGGGCCCGCTCCACGCCTACGGCATTGCACGCCGTATCGAGCAGATCAGCGGCGAGACGCTGGCTGTTCAGTACGGCACGATTTACCCGTTGCTTTTGAAACTGGAGCAGGAGGGGCATGTCTTATCGGAATGGACGTCATCCGAAAACAACCGGCGGGCGAAGTACTACCGCCTGACCCGTGCGGGTCGTAAGGAACTCGAAACCGAAGCGAATGACTGGCAGGAAACGGCGGCAGTCATGGCGAGGTTCCTGTCTCTCGGCAAGGAGCCCTCGGTATGAGACACCTCCGCGTTTTCGTTCGCCGCTTTGCCGGACTGTTCCGCGGGGATCGCCGCGACCGCGAACTGGCGGAGGAGATCGAGAGCAATCTCCAGATGCACATCGACGACAATCTGCGTGCCGGAATGAGCGCCGGGGAAGCGCGACGGCAGGCGCTGATCCGCTTGGGGGGCGTCCAGGCAACGAAAGAAGCGTATCGCGATCAGCGGGGGCTGCCCGTGTTCGATACCCTTCTCCAGGATGTCCGCTACGGACTGCGCGGGCTGCGGCGCAGTCCTGGGTTTGCGCTGACCGCGATGCTGACTTTGGCGTTGGGTATCGGAGCGACTACCGCTATCTTCTCCGCCGTCTATGCGCTGCTGATCCGTCCGCTGCCTTACCGGGATCCCGGCCGGCTGGTGTGGGTTACCGAACGCCTGCCCTCCGGATTCGGAGGAGCCGTCGCGGAGCCAGACATGGTCGCCTGGCGTGAACGGGGGCGGCCCTTCGAGGCTGTTGCCGGCTATGCTTTCAACGAATACACCTTGACGGGCGCCGGGGAACCAGTGCGAATTCCTTGCGCCCTGGTTTCCGCTAATTACCTGGCTCTTTTGGGCGTAACGCCGCAAATCGGCCGCGATCTCGTTTGGGATGACGATCGGCCGGACAGCACCGCAGTGGTGCTCATTTCCGATGCGCTCTGGCGAGAGCGCTTCGGCGCCAATCCGAGTGTGGTGGGCGCCACCTTGGACCTCGACCGTAATCCGTACAGCGTCGTCGGCGTATTGCCGTCGGCTTTCCGTCTTCCCGATATGCCGGTCGCTCCCGCCTTGCTGATGCCACTTCGGGCCTCTGGCTCGTCCACGTTCAATTCTGAAAGTGCCCCAGTGGAGCTGCAGGTTCTGGCAAGGCTGCCGTTGGGGGTGTCCCTCAAAGACGCGGCGGCGGAGCTGCAGCTGTTCCAGCAATCCAGGGTTCGAACTTATCCGGCGCCGATGGCGCGCATGGTCGAAGGGCGCAGAACGGAAGTTGTTCCCTTGCAGCGCCATATCGCGGGGGATGCGCGGCAACCGGTGGTTTTCTTACTGGCGGCGGTCGGGTTGGTACTGCTGATCGCCTGCGCCAACATCGCCAACCTGCAACTGGTACGCGCGGCGGCGCGGCGACATGAGATCGCTGTTCGGGGCGCGCTGGGCGGAGCCCGGATTCGACTGGCGCGCCAGTTGCTCACCGAGAGTTTTGTGATCGCCGCGCTGGCGGCATTCGCCGGGCTGGCGCTAGGCGCCTTCGCGATCGATGCCATTCGTGCGTGGCGATCCCCGGCCTTGCCATGGCTCGCAAGCATTCAGCTCGATCCGTATGTTTTCGGATTCACTATGGGCGTCGCAGCGGCCGCGGCGTTGTTGTTTGGAGCGGCGCCAGCCGTCACGAGCTCGCGTGCCAATCTCATGGACGCGCTGAAGACTCCGTCGCTCCGGATGTCCGGCGTGCGCGATCATCGGCTGTTGCGGAACACGCTAGTGGTCGGCGAAATCGCGTTGGCTCTGGTTTTGCTGGTTGGCGCCGGACTGCTGATCGGGAGTTTCCGCGATCTCATGCGTACAGATCCTGGCTATGATCCGCGCAACGGGCTCACCGCCAGCATTCAACTGTCGGTCCAGGCACCCGCGACCCTGTCGGGCGCGCCCACCGATTACCAGACGATCCTGAATTTCGCGTCCGAGGTGATGCCGAAATTGCAAGCGTTGCCCGCGGTGCGACATGCCGCGCTTTCCAGCCGCCTGCCTCTCCAACCTTTTAACGCCCTCACCATGGTGTGGTTCGGGCCGGTGCTGCCGCCGCGACAAACGTGGGGAAAACATCGAGTTCCGCTGGTCAGCGTTACGCCGGATCTCTTCCGCGCGATGGGCATCAGGATTGTGCAGGGGCGGGCCTTTCGCGAGGATGACAACGAACGCTCTCCGGGAGTGGCGATCGTAAATCGGGCGTTTGCGCGACAGTTTGATCAGGGCGCCGTATTGGGCAAGCGGCTTCGTTCGATGGCGTCAGAGCATTGCGGCGGCTGCGTGGCGGGCAAACCCGCCGAACTGGAAGTGGTAGGCATAGTCGCTGACGTGCACCAGCGCGGTCTCGACCAACCAGTGGAACCGGAGATGTACGTTCCGTTCGCGCAGGCGCCGCCGGCCAGCTTCCACATTGTCCTCTCTACCAATGGGAATCCTGGCGTGTTGTCTGCGCCGTTGCGCTCTACCGTTTTTGCGCTGGACCATCAAGCGCCGGTGTACGACCTCGCAACCATGGAGCAGCGGCTCTCGCAAGCGCTCGCGCAGAGGCGCATGACCATGTTCCTACTGAGCGCGTTTGCTGCGCTGGCTCTGCTACTGGCCGCCATCGGGGTGTACGGCGTGATCTCGTATGCGGTGGTGCAACGTACGCAGGAGATCGGCATCCGCGTGGCGCTTGGAGCGAGCCGCGGAAGCGTGCTGCGGCTGATCTTACGGCAGCAGGCGCAAGTGATCTTGCTGGGCAGCGCCGTGGGACTCATTCTGGCGCGCGCAATCAGCGGCGTTCTGTCGAGCCTGCTGTACGGGCTGACGCCACACGACCTCACGATTTTCGCGTCGAGTTGGATCGCTCTGGTCCTAATCGCACTACTGGCCAGCGCCGCTCCAGCATTACGCGCTACGCGGACCGATCCGTGCGTCACCTTGCGCTACGAGTGAAATCACGGTCTTGTTGACCAGAAAGAGGATGAAAATGCCGAAGCGTTACTATGCGGTGAAGGGGCGGGGTGTGACCGCGCTCGCAGGTCTGGTAGCGGCCGCGGCCTATGGGCTCTTAGCCCAATCGGCCGGCGCGCCGCGGTTCGCGGTCGCGACCGTAAAACGAAACCCCTCTACGGAAGTGCTTTCGATGGCGGTCCCCATGGGAGTCGGCTATCGCCCAGGCGGCCGCTTGGTCGCGGGCAATGCCCCAGTGGCCATGCTCATCCAGCGGGCGTATTCGGTCCAGGGTTTTCAAGTGGTGGGTGGCCCCTCGTGGATCAACACCGATGGCTATGATATCGAGGCCAAACCGGAGGGCGGCACCGACCAGAAGCAGATGTGGCTGATGCTGCAAACACTCCTGGCCGACCGGTTTAAGCTTGCGATGCACCGTGAGACTAGAGATCTCCCGGTTTGGGATTTGCAAACCGTAAAGGGTGGCGCCAAGCTGCCGGTGCCGCAAGGACACAGTTGCTCGGAGGTGATGACAACGCCTCCAGGGCCAGGACAGCCGCGCCCGGCTCCGCCCTGCGGCCCTGGCGTGGTCGCGTCCGGCACAGGGTTGGCTATGGAGGGAGTCGCCGTGTCCATGCCGGCGTTCGCAAAGCAGCTCTCGCTGATCCTGGGCAAGGAAGTAATCGATAAGACCGGATTCACTGGACGATTTTCTCTTCATCTGGAGTTCGCCTTTGACGATGCGCTCGCGGGGCTCCCAAATCCCGTAGGTCCTTCTGGACAACCCGCAGACATCAATGACAGGCCCTCCATACGCACTGGGCTGCAGGAACAACTCGGCCTGAAACTCCAAGCATCCACGGGCCCTGTAGACGTTTTCGTGATCGACCACGTGGAGAGACCTACCGAGAATTAGATCTCGTGAAGGAGAACGACAGATGACCGGCACAACGCCTCTACCTTTTCTCGTGAGTGCTTTTTTGTTCGCCGCGGCTTCCTCAGCGCAAACGCCAAAGTTCGAGGTCGCCGCGATCAAGCCAGCACCGGGTTGCCAGCTCAGCGCGAACGGGGGCGGAAAGCTCGGGCTGATGTCGCCTGGGGATCGAGGTGGACTGCGCGACAATGTGGGACCTAATCGGTGGCGCGTATGCTGTCGACGATCATTTAGAGCGCCGGCGCGTCCACGTCGAGGGCGGACCGGGCTGGCTTCGATCGGAAACATTCAGCGTAACCGCCAAAGCATACGATGGCACAGTATCGGTTCCGACGATGATGGGCCCGATGATGCGCGCGCTGCTCGAAGAGCGGCTCGCGCTGAGAACACATAGTGAGAGCCGCCAAGGCCCGGTGTACGATCTCGTTGCCAATAAGGGCGGCCTAAAGGCGAAGGCGTCAGCCGAAGGCTCCTGCGTTCCGTCCGATATAAGCCGCCGCCACAGGACGAGCATCCCAATTCCGGCACTCACAAGAACTGCGGATTCCGCAATCTCCGCGCCAAGAACGGAATGGTGATGGAGGCGACCGCAGTGACGATGGGCGAACTGGCACGGGCCCTCCCTCTTGACCGCGAGACCATCGACCGAACCGGTATCGCTGGACGCTTCGATTTCGTACTTCGCTACTCGACTCAGGATATCAGCTTCTGAATCCGGCCCCCGGCATTGAACCTTCACCCGAAATCTTCACGGCAATTTCGGAGCAGCTTGGGTTAAAAATTAAACCGGCGCGCGGGCCGCTGCAGTTCGTGATCATCGATTCGGCCGAAAGACCTACGGACAACTAGTTCACCGATCTTAAAGGTTTGTGACGGTTGCCGAATTTGCGTCGCGTTGTTCGTCCGACGGTTCCGCGCCGAGGCCGATAAATCGCTTCGGATGTTGAGAAGCCGAAAAGCCAAGCAGGGCCGATTTACTTCAGGCCGTCAACCGTCGCGTCGGCCACAACCGCAACAGACAAAGATTCCCGCTTACGACGTATAGAAGGTACTTGCGATCAGGAGTACAACCTACAAGAACCTTGTTCTGGGCTGATCGCCAGGCTTAGAACATACGCGAAGCCCGTCGGGTGTCGAGATAGGATTGTTGAATGCGCCATCGACCGTCAGGCGCGTGAGGCCGCGCCACTCGACAGGAGCGGTAGGGTGGCAGCAGCTTATAAGGCCAGCCCGGTGGACAAGAATGACATCGAAGCCAATATTAAGGCGCTGCTCTCGCAGCTGCGCCGTCGGCCTCAGTAGTACCTCTTGACGACGTTGGTTTGCTCGGCGTCCACTCATTCAGCGAGTCGTCGCCGACCCGCCGATTGGCCCGAAACGGCCTTCCTGGAGATCACTCCTCCCTGGTCGCCAAGGATTTACCGATGTCTCCGAAGCGCCATCGACCGCTCTGGTCGTATCACGCGCGACTCGGAGAGAGCTGCGGAGCAAGCCTGCCCTGGAAAAGGAACGATGAGGCCCTTCCGACCGGCCGGCGCTTGGGCGTCCGGGTGCCTGCAACGGCTTCGCAAGCCGTCTACAATGGAAGTCGAGGACACAGTCGGTGCCACGCCAGTTCGATGTCGTCATTGAGCGCGATACGGAAGGCTACTACATAGCCTCAGTTCCGCAAATCCCCGGGTGCCATACGCAAGCGCAGTCCCTCGACGAGGTAACGCAGCGCATTCGCGAAGCCATCGAGCTGTGTCTGGAAGTCGAGGGTGTGCCGGAACATGATTTGGAGTTCATTGGCATCCAGCGCGTGACGATAGCGGCATGAGCCGGACTGCCCGCGTCACCGGCACTGACCTCATCACCGCGCTCGGAAATAAAAGGCGGCTTCCGCGTTGTTCGCATCAAAGGCAGTCATCACTTCCTGCACCACGAAGATGGCCGGAGCACGGTTGTGCCAGCGCACTCAGGCGAGACCATCGGCCCTGGCCTGCTTCACAAAATCCTCCGGGACTGCCAGTTGACCGCCCACGGACTCACGGAGCTCCTGTGAACTCCATAGGTCCCGATAAACGCGCCAGGGCCGGACGATCCATTTAGCGATTCGCGGCAGTGGCGCCGGGAATCTGATTGTGCGAGTGGCGCGTGCGTGCTGGCGTTCCGGGTGAGCGGGCGGACGCGGGAGTTCAACCTTCGGCTGGCGCGGGTGGTGGCGGGCAGCGCTTGTTTCCGCGCTCTAGGCCGGTATGGGCAGTGTCGAGGAGCACCAACGGGAGCTTGCCGCTGTTATCGATTCACCTGAATTGCCTGTCTCCGCGCTGGGTGGGTGACACGTTAGAATCTATGTCATGAACCGCCGTGATTTCCTAAGAGCCAGCGCCGGCAGCGCTCTTCTGACGAATCGGGCGATGCGCGCGTGGGCCGCGTCCGACATGGGAGCGGAAATACTGGAATACAAGAAACCCGTCTTCAACCTGCACCGGTTCTTCAACGCTCCCGTCAAGATTGCGTCCATCGAACTGCTGCAGGCGCACGGCCAATTCTTCCTCCGCACGCGGTCGGCCGACGGTGCGGAGGGGATCGTTCGGACAAAAGACATCGAGGATTACATCCAAATTCTGGCGCACCGGGTGATGCCACACTTCCTGGGCAAAGACGCCCGCGATCTGGAACACCTGATCGATGAAGTCTATGTATCGGACTCCAACTACAAACTGGCGGGGCAGGAATTCTGGTGTCCGGTGGCCTACATCGAGCAGAGCCTGTTCGACCTGATGGGGAAGGCACTGAAGAAACCCGCGGGCGAGCTCATGGGCGGGGTGCTTCGGAAGGAGATACCGGTTTATCTTTCCGGCTCGGGCCGCGACACGACCGCGGAGGAAGAGGTGGACGTGTACGTGCGCGAGGTGGCGAGGACCGGGGCAAAGGCGGTGAAATTCAAGATCGGTGGCCGCATGAGCGATAACCGCGACGCCTATCCGGAGCGTACCGATAAGCTGCTGGCGCTGGCGCGGCAAAAGCTTGCGGATAAAGTGACTCTGATGGCGGATGCCAACGGTTCGTACGACGCGAAGAACGCCATCGAGATCGGCAAGCGGCTGCAGGATATGAAATACCTGTGGTTCGAGGAGCCATGTCCGTGGGAGGAATTGAGCGAGACGAAAAAAGTGGCCAGCGCGCTCGAAATGAAAGTGGCGTTCGGTGAGCAGGATTCCAGCTTGTGGCTGTTCCAGTGGATGATCGATAACAAGGTGATGGCAGTGGTGCAGCCCGATCTGAACTATAACGGCGGTTTCATTCGCGCCGCGAAGGTGGCGCGGATGGCGCGCAATGCGGGCATGTGGATCTGCCCCCATAACACGCAGACCGGGGCGGCTTCAGTGAATATCCTGCAGTTTGCCGCGACCACCGCCAATATCGGGCCCTGGATGGAATATGTTTCCCGGAAGCCGCCGAAGAAGGAATCGTGGTACTCGCCCAATTTCGACATCGAGGACGGTGTCATTCGGGTTCCAACCGGACCGGGGATGGGCCTGGAATTCGATCCGGATTTCCTGAAAAACGCCACGCCGGTAAGGCTGGCGTAATTAAGCAGGGGTGCGTGGCGGCTTATCGCTCTTGATCGCCGATCGGTTCCCCCGCGTCGCGGAACAATATAACCCAGGAAGTGGATCGCCTGATCTTGCGGATGCTGGACCGGCATCCGGGGGCAGGCCGTCAGCGAGGGACGTGTGCGACGTGCTGGGCAATCCTATAGCTCCAGCCCGGGAATAAAAGCGATGGGCCCTTACTGGAAGGGCCCCCTGGAGTAAATTGCCCCAGCTCAATCTTGGGCCGGCCTTTAATGTTACTTTGTAGAGACCGGATTCCGCAGATCCACCTGCACCGTCAAATACGGCGACGGCACGGTTTGGCTGGTGTACTGCACCTGATCCTGGCACTTGGGGTCTTTGCGGACGAAGCTGCCATCGACATAGCTGCCATCACAGAAGTGAGAATGCTCTTTGTCGATGATTTTTTGCTCGACCGTGGGACGGTAGGTGCTCACTTGGAAGAATGACGCGGCTTGATCGCGCTTCAGTTTCCCGACTGGCCCATCGACACCCACCTCTTCCGGGCGGAAATATACGGCAAACGTTTCGCGGCCGGGAAGGCTTTCGCCTGCCGAAAGCACGGGGCCGCTGTAGGAATACGTTGCCTCGAGGGCTTTGACCTTTTCGACGACCTTGACAGTCTCGCAAGTCGAGCCGTCCGGTTCGCGGGACTGCCGCTCCTTGCAATCCTGGGCGTCGCTAGTGGTTTGCGTCTTTGAAGCCAGTTCGACCGTCCTCAGTTTCTCAAACCGGATGGTCGACGGATCCACGATTGCAGGGATTGATGCTGCGTGGGTGAAAGGGTTGTCCACTTGACCGGCCTGCTTTACCGGTTCCACCGGCGCGGGGGCGGCGATAGTCCCGTGTCCATCGTTGGTTGAAGTGGACGGATTCATTCTGATTGCCAATACCAGGCCGCCCGCAACCACCAATGCGGCGCCCGCAAAAAGCGCGATCTTCGTTGTAGTCATGCTATTCCCCTCTTTATCGATCCAGATCTCCGCGGCGAAGCGCTGTATTGCGGCCGCTCATCTCAGATAACAAGAACTGTAAGCAAACTGTGACATAGATTGTACAAGAATCTTGTGGCCGGTTGTTGGGAAAACTCCCGGGCAGTCCCATCCCCCACCAGGAAGTCCCAGCGCCATCGGCGCGGGTCGAATGCACGAGGCGCTTGCGCCGAAATTCGCGATTGCCCGTATCGTGCTGATTTGAGATGGCTTGATTGGATTAGACCACACCCCCTTCTGGAAGTTGGCTAGCCCCGGCAGCCGCCTGGCACAAGCAGCGCGAACGGATCCAAGAGGCAGTCTCTTAGCGGGCGGACCGGGGTGCTCCAGCGGTAACAAGGATCATCCCGGGATGCTTCGCCGCGGCAGCAATTCAGATGTCGTTCTCGATCAGCGGCAGCCCCTTTTCCTTCAACTGCTTCTTCAAACGCCCGTATTCACAGGCAACCTCAAGGTCCGGTGGCGCACCACGCAATAGGGCCGGAGGTCACCAGCCGGCGTTCGGAGACTCAAGCCGGCGTCGAAACGCAACTGCCGCCCGAGCGCGCGAATCCGATTACGACGAGCAAGTTGCCCAACGCGTCCGGCGTAGGCCGGCACAGCGCAATGGTAACACTCGCGGGCTTGACATTCGATACGATACTATTTTAATCTATGCCTAGTGACGAAAGGTGATCGTAAGGACCTCTTTCCCGGCGCCCTCGAGATGATGGTGCTGCGAACCTTGCAGCGGGCCCCGCTTCACGGCTACGCGCTGGCGCAACAAATCAAGCGCTCCTCGCAAGACCTCCTGCAGATCGAAGAAGGCTCGCTGTATCCGGCGCTGCAGCGAATGCTGAAGGATGGCTGGCTGAAGGCGCAGTGGGCCGTTTCCCCGGTGGGACGCCGCATACGCGTGTATCGGATTACGGCTGCGGGCGCCAAGCACCTGGACCGCGAGGTCTCGAGCTACGAGCGCATGCTGGAAGGCATTCGGCTGGTGCTCGACGGGGAGGAAGCGTGAACTGGATCCTGCAGACGATCTTGCGCCGCCGCAACGATCGCGATATGGACGATGAGATTCAGGGGCACCTCGACGAAAGAGCCGCCGCGCTCGAGGCGGAAGGCCTGTCCCCCGCTGACGCGCGCCTCGCCGCCCGGCGCGAATTCGGCAACGTTGGCCTGACCATGGAGCGGAGCCGCGAGGTGTGGCGGTGGGCTCCGGTGGAAGAACTCCTTGCGGACGTGCGCTATGCCCTGCGTCAACTGCGGCGTGCGCCGGCCTTCGCGATGGCGGCCATGGCGACCCTCGCGTTGGGAATCGGGGCGAATACCGCGGTGTTCAGCGTGGTGAACGCGGTGGTCCTCCGACCGCTGCCGTTTCCGGAATCCCATCGCCTCGTATCGGTGCAGGCGCGCGCCACGCATGACGGCGTTCCTTACCAGGAGAACCTCTCGTATCCCCAGTTTTTCGAATTCCGCAAGCAGGATCGCGTGTTCGACCACCTGGTCTGCTATCGCGACACGAGCATGGGGCTCAGCGGGGCGGGCGAAGCCATCAACGTCCCGGCGGAGATCGTCTCCTGGGACCTGTTCGACGCTCTCCGCGTGCCGCCGCTCGCCGGGCGAGGCTTTCGGCCCGAAGAGGAGGCGCCGGGGCAACGATCGGTGATTCTGGGTTACAAGCTTTGGGAGGAAAAGTTCGGCGCGGATCGGTCGATTGTCGGGCGGACTGTCGCCCTGAATCGCGAGCCGTATACCGTAGTGGGCGTTGCGCCGCGCGGCTTTGCGTTTCCCGTGGAAAATCCCGGCGTACAATTGTGGATCACGTTGGCCGCCGACGCGTCATCGGCCACCAAAACTCCCATGACGAAGCAGGCCGGGGCGCGGCTGCTGAACGCCATCGGGCGCCTGAGACCGGGCGTTTCCGTCGGCCGCGCCACCGCGGAAATGGACTCCGTGGAAGCGGAGTTGGTGCGTGAAGATCCGGACAACTACAAGAAAGTGGCAAGCACGTGGATTGTGCCGCAGATCGATTCGGTGATTGGCGACACGCGCCGTCCGATTCTGATTCTGCTGGGCGCCGTGGGCCTGGTGCTGCTGGTGGCGTGCGCCAATGTCGCGAATCTTCTGCTGGCCCGCACGGCCGAGCGCGAGCGGGAATTCGCGGTGCGTGCTTCCATTGGAGCGGGGCGCGCGCGCATCGTGCGCCAATTGCTTACCGAGAGCCTTACGCTGGCGCTGGCCGGGAGCGTGGCGGGCGTGCTGATGGCGGTGGGTTGCGTGAGAGCCGTTGCGCGGCTCGCAGCCGGCAGCATCCCGCGCATCGAGCAGGCCGGCGTGGACGGGCGGGTGCTGGCATTTTCCATCGCGCTGGCTTTTATCACCACGGTGCTGTTCAGCCTGGCGCCTGCCGCGCGCCTCGCCCGCATGGAGCTGATCTCTCCGTTGAAAGAGGCTTCGCGCGGCAACGCGGCGCGAGGCGACCGGTTCCGCAACGCGCTGGTGGTGCTCCAGATCGCTCTCGGCCTGGTGCTGCTGAGCGGCGCGGGCTTGCTGGCGTCCGGCTTTGAGCATCTGATGCGCCGCGACGTTGGCTTTCGTCCGCATGGGCTTCTGACTTTCGCCGTCGGCCTTCCTGAGTCGATCACGCATGGCACCGAGCACCTGGCTTTCGAGTCCCGCGTAGTGGGCCGCCTGCGGGCACTCCCCGGAGTTACCGATGCGGCGGTGGCTGTGCCATTGCCGCTTGCCGGCAACCAGATCACCATCTCTTTCAATATCGAAGAACGGCCGTCAGCCCCGTCGAACCGCCCGGTCTCCGACATAGCGCTGGTGACACCGGATTATTTCCAGACCGTGGGCATTCCCGTGCAGGAGGGCCGCGGGTTCACAGAGAGCGATGATGCGACCTCACCGCCTGTCCTGCTGGTGAATCGGGCTTTCGCGGACAAGTTCTTTCCGGGAGAGCGCGCCATCGGAAAACGAATCGAGCCGGGCGCCACCGCGGAAGGCGTGCGAAACGGGATGCGGGAGATTGTAGGGGTGGTGGGAAATGCGCGGCAGGACCCGCTCGGCGCCGCGCCTGACCCGATTTACTACTACGCGGAAAAACAGCTTCCGTGGTGCTGTCTCAAATATGCCGTGCGCACCTCGGGCCCGGTGGCGGCGCTGGAATCCTCGATCCACGCGGCGGTGGCGTCGATCGATCCAAGCGCGCCGGTATACGCGGTCAACCCCATGGAAGAGACGCTCGCCACGGCCGTCGCCGCGCCGCGTTTTCAGATGCTGCTGCTAGGCGCATTCGCGGCGATCGCTTTGCTGCTGACGGCGGTGGGACTTTACGGCGTGCTGGCCTACGCGGTGCTGAGCCGCACGCGCGAGATCGGTATTCGCGTGGCGTTGGGAGCGAATCGGGACGCGGTGCTGCGCATGGTGCTGCGGGAAGCGGCGATTCTGGTGGTCTGTGGTGCAGCACTCGGAGTGGCTGGGGCGGCCGCGGGAAATCGCGTCGCAAACTCGATCGTATACGCCTCGGGCATGCCGCAGCCCCTTCTGCTGCTGGCCGCTGGCGGCGTGATCGTGTTCACGGCAACAGTGGCGGCCATCGTACCGGCGCGGCGCGCGGCTTCCGTGGACCCCATGCAGGCGTTGCGAAATGAGTAGACGCACTACTCCCAGACGCGCTTAGGAACGCCGGAGTCGCGGTCTTTGACGCGGTCGTAGAGATAGAACGTGGAGACCGTGCCTAGCGACTCGTTGTAGAGGCTTTCCTGGCCGAGATTTTCCCTCAAGTCCTCTTCGAAGTTGTGGAGGGCCTTCAACTCGTCGGCCAGGGCCGGCTGATTCTTCCCGCTGGGAGTGCGGAAAAACTTCTGATATCCGCCGTCCACCAGGGCGCCGATCTCGTCGCCCATCAGGATGCCGGCGCGGCCGGTGCGCACCTTGCCGTCAACCTCGTTGAGATCCACGGCGCAGTTTTCCCGGCTCGCGCGCACCGTGCCGCCAGGCAATGAAGTGACTGTCAGACCGGCCTTCCGCAGGTTTTCGATCCGTTCGGCAAAGGTGGGAGTCTTAGGGCGCTCTCGGCGAAAAAACATACGTCCATTATAGCGGGAGCCGCCCCGCGGTCAGATCGACGGTTGCAGGACGGCTTGGCCGGGGTGCCAGTTGCAGGGCGTCAAGTCGCCGGTCTGCAAGGCGTCCAACACGCGCAGGACTTCCTGGGGGTTGCGGCCCACCGAGAGGTCGTTTACCGACACGAAGCGGATGGTGTTCTGCGGGTCGACGATAAAGGTGGCTCGCTGCGCGACGCCTTCCTTCGGGTCGAGGATGCCCAGCATGCCGCAGAGGTCGCGGCGAATGTCGGCCAACATGGGGCACGGCAGGTTTTTGAGATCGGGATGATGCTGCCGCCATGCCAGGTGAACGAATTCCGAATCGGTGCTGCCGCCCAGCAGTTGCGCGTTGCGCGCCTTGAACTCCTGGTCCAACTCCCCGAATGCGGCAATCTCGGTGGGGCAAACGAAAGTAAAATCCTTGGGCCAGAAAAAGAAGACCTTCCACTTACCGGGGAAATCGCCATCGGTGATGGTCTTGAACACTCTGCCTTTCTCGGTGCTCACGGTTGCGGTGAGTGAAAACGATGGAAACGGTTCGCCTACGCCTAGCATTTTCTTTATCCTTGATTTTGGGGTTTTATTGTCTGTAGATCTTCAATTATAACCAAAAAAGATGCAAATAGGTCGCAGGACGCGAGCGGGTGATTAACCGATTTAGGGGAATGGGCGTCCGCGGACCGCTCCCTTACTTACGATGGCGGCTCTGTAAGTAGCTGCAATCACGAGGCAACCGTAACAGAGCCGCGACCGCAAGGGAGCGGTTGCTGGGACTGAACAGTCGGAACCCCAAAGCGGTTAAGCACCCGATTCGAGCGGCGGAGTCGCGTTGGCCCGTCGGCGGCCTCGGTGCCGCTGGCTGCGGTCGGAGTTTATGGCGTACTGGATGGCGTTGCCGAGCGTGTAGGGCGTCGCCGCGGTGCGTATCGGCCTACGCCATTGGCGGCGCATCGGTGTCGATATGCCCAGATCGCGAACGTCGCCAGCGATGCCGAAGGCAGTGTTGCAGCGTCACTCTAATGCGAAACGTGCCGGAAATCTGCCAGGCTCCATTCGTCGCGCCACTCGAGCGAGAAGCTGCCGTCTTCGCGGATGCGGAAGGGTAGCCAGATGTAGCGCGAATCAGCGAGGTTGTCCTTGAACCAGCGGTCGCCCATGTAGATGAAGGCGCCGGCGCTGTTTCCGGACGCAGGTAACACGTAAGTGCTCTGCGAATCGAAGGTGGTCTCGGCGCCCGCGCCGGCGCCCGCGCAAGGGTTGCCGTTCACGGTCCACGGACCGAATATGTTGTCGGCCGTGGCGTAGCTCGCGGGATTCGGATTCCACCCAGTGGTGCCGGAGGTGATGAGGTAGTACTTGCCGCGATACTTGAATGGCGCGGGCGCCTCGCGGCTCTGGCCGACGAGGATTCGCTGCCAGGTGACGCCTTGGACGGCTGGCATTTCGACGCCCGTGAAATCGGCGTTGAGGCGTGCCACGTACATAGTGGGATTGCCTTCGGCGGCGTAGAAGACGTAGGCGTGCCCGTCGTTATCGATGAAGAGGTTCATGTCGCGGAAGGTGCTGCCGAGTTCGGCCTGGTGGGTGCGGTCGGTGGCGGGATATCCGAAATCGTAGCGGATGGGGCGGAAGCTGCGCAGGAAGCGGAACGGGCCGGCGGGGCTATCGGCAGTGGCGACTCCCGCGCTGGCGACGGAATAGGTGCGGTCGTCGAGGTGCATCCACATGACGAATTTTCGCGTGGCGGGGTTGTAGATGACTTTGGGCCGTTCGACGATGCCGGAGTCGCGGAAGTCCTCGGGCATGGCGGCTTTGGGAAGCGCGGCGCCCTCGTGCTTCCAGGTGTAGAGGTCGCGCGAGGAGTAGCAGGAGATGCCAGTCTTGTTGAAGTTGCCGAGGGTTTTGTCTTCGCCGTACCAGTAATAGACCCCGCTATGGAGTAGGATGCCGGCGCTGTGGGCTTGGATGGGCTTGCCGTCGGTGTCGAGCCAGACTTTGCCGGGATGAAAGGATTGCGCTGAGAGGGAGACGGCGAGGAGGATCAGGCTAAGGCTTCGCATATGCGTTTTTGTAAGTCGGCGAGTTCAGGACACCGTTCGAGGAGTCCGCGAAGGTTGGTTAGGGTTTGTTGCATGAGTCTCTCTCGGCCTTCACCTGGGCTTCGGTCGCCAAACTCTCGCAGGAAGGGAGCGAAGATATTCTCCTTGACGGAGACGTCTGCGCGCACGGTCGGCCAGGGTTGACCGAGTTTGTCGATATGGCCGGCGAGGAGCCACGCTTCGACTTCCTCGACAGCAGCGCAGCAGATTAACTTGTGACCGTGTTCAGATTCGAGCCGGGTGAACAGATCGGCCCGGCTTTGCGGCTTGCCATCGCGGTCCGGCAAGAAGAGGAACAACCGGATTTGCGGAAAATCGCCAATAATCTCCGGCAGCTTGTCACGGACGCCTTCGAAGCCCCTGGCGGCGAGGTTTGCCCACAGGTTGACCTTGGCGTTGGGCTTACCGCATTCGCGAAGCAACCGCGATACGAGTGGACGCAGAATATGCTGGTCTTTCGAATTGTCCTCGGCGATAACGAGAACGTTGTAGCTCAAACAGCCGTCTCCAGCCAGCCTTGGACAAACAGGTCCGAGATCGGGTGTCGGCGGGCGACTTCAATCAGGTGTGGGACTTCGGAGAACGGCGTAATTGTGGATGCGCCTGTCTCCTCGTTTTTCGTGCAGAGGAAGACGTGCTTGTAGTCTTCTTCGTTGAGCCAAGCGATGGCGTAAGGCGAGTGCGAGGTTGCGAAGACTTGCTCGACGCCGTGGCCTGTTTGAGACTTGAGGAGTTCGACGAGCAGTTGTAGTCGAGTGGGGTGCAGCCCTTCTTCGATTTCCTCGAGCAGCAACAGGCGAGGAGGTGACGGTTGAAAGAACGCGGCAGCGATAGCCGCGAAGCGGAGGGTGCCGTCTGACAGGACACGCGCCGGGTAATTGACGTCGCCCTTTCGGAATGCGAACGTGAAGGCCCCATCCGGGTTGGTCAGAATCTCGATGCCATCGAGTTCGGCCGGCGTTAATTCCTTCAGCCATGAAAGGTAGTCCGCGCCCTTAACGTCGTCGCTCAGAATCGTCTTAAGCAGCGCGGCGAAATTCTCGGCGTGGTCGCCCATGCGGACCGCTCGAGAGGCCGTCGAGTATTCTCGCTGGGCACGTGCGGAGGGCAGTAACCACTGGAGGTCGCCTAGGTCGTGAAGGGCGATCGAATAGCTCCCGCTAGACCCGTCCTTCGCCAGGTCTTCGTCCGGAAAGGTCACTACTTCCCCGTCGTCGAACGCTAATCTTTCCGCGGTGAACCTGCTCTCGGTGGGTGAAATGCTGAGAGCGTATTCGAAATCGCCCGACGAGGGAAATGTGGCCTTGACTCCGAAATGAACGTCATGCGTCGCTCCGACGAACCGGGCGTACTTACTACCGCCCCGAATGCCTTCCCATACCTCACTATTTGCGCCCTTGGGCTTACCATTAAAGATCTCGTCGACCGTGTAGCCGTAGCCGATCCCCTGCAGCACGCGCAATGCTTCTAGAAAGTTAGTCTTCCCGCTGGCATTCGTCCCGACGAAAATATTGAGCGGACCGAGATCGAGAGACACTTTTTGCAGACTCTTGAAATTCTCGATCTCGATATGCTCGATCACGCTCCGTCCCTCCGCCATACCAGTTTTCCACCCACTACCGTGGCGACGGGACCGCCGCGGAAAGTGTGCCCGTCGAATGGCGAATTACTACTGCGCGAGAAGGAGCGCTTCACTTCGTAGGTCCAACTCACATCGGTGCTGAAGATCGTCACGTCGCCGGGGGCGCCGGTCGCCAGGGTGCCGCGTCCCAGCCGCAATACCGATTCCGGTCCAACGGTGAAGAGCTCCACCATGCGCGCTAGGGTCAGCTTGCCGGTATGAACGAGGTGTTCCAGCGCGAGCCCGACGGCCGTCTCCAGGCCGATGATGCCGAAGGGACAGCGCTCGAATTCCTGCATCTTCTCGCTGCCGGCGTGCGGCGCATGGTCCGAGGCGATGGCGTTTATAGTACCGGAAACCAGACCCTCCGTCACTGCCTCGCGGTCTCCGCAAGCGCGCAGCGGCGGCTTCATCTTGTAATTGCTGTCGTACGCGGCCATGTCGGTATCCGACAGGGCGAAGTGGTGCGGCGTGGCCTCACAGGTCACCGGGAGGCCCTGGAGGCGTGCGTAGGCCACCATGGCGACGGCGTTGCGCGTCGAAATGTGCGCCACGTGATAGCGCGCGCCGGTCAATTGCGCGAGCACCAGGTCGCGCGCCACCATCACGTCTTCCGCCGCGGAGGGAATTCCGCGCAGGCCCCAGCGAACCGATGCCGCGCCTTCGTGCATGTCTCCGCCGGCGCTTAAATTCAGGTCTTCGCAGTGCTGGATGATGGGCAGGCCGTAAGAGCGCGCGAACTCCATGGCGCGCCGCATCACGCGCGCGTTCATCACCGGCAAGCCGTCGTCGGAAATGGCCACCGCTCCGGCTTCCTTCATGCCACCGATGGCCGACAGTTCTTCGCCCGCACTGCCCTTGGTGATGGCGCCGATGGGGAACACGTTCACGGCGGCGCTGCGCCGCGCCCGCTCCACGATGTAGCTGGTGACGGTGACACTGTCGTTCACCGGCTTGGTGTTGGGCATGCAGCAGACCGAGGTGAATCCGCCGGCTGCCGCGGCGCGCGACCCGCTCTCGATGTTTTCGGCATGCTCGAACCCCGGCTCGCGCAGATGCACGTGCATGTCGATGAACCCCGGCGCCACAATCATCCCCGTGGCGTCGAATATTTCGGCGTGGGGCGACGAAAGATTGGGCGCCACCCCGGCGATGAGCCCGTCCACGATCAGCACGTCCGCCACGCGGTCCTGCTGCGACGCCGGGTCGATGACACGCCCGTTCTTGATCACAATCGACATGGCTATCCAATCACCTTTTCGAGTACCGCCATGCGCACTGCGATACCGTTTTCCACCTGGTTGAGGATCACGGAGCGCTGGAAGTCCGCCACTTCGGAAGAGAGCTCGCGGCCGCGGTTGATGGGCCCGGGATGCATCACGATGGCGTCGGGCTTGGCGAGATCGAGATGCTCGAGGCGCAGGCCGTAGAACTTGAAATACTCGCTTGCCGGGAAGGAGGCTTCGTGTTGCCGCTCGAGTTGCACGCGCAGCATCATGATGACGTCGGCGTCGCGGATGGCCTCGCGAATATCGGTGGTGAGGCGCACGCCGGGCGCGAGTTGGGCGAGTTCCACGGGCAGCAGCGACGCCGGCCCGCAGAGCACGATATCGGCGCCGAATTTCGAGAGCAGGAACACGTTGGAGCGGGCCACGCGGCTGTGCGCGATGTCGCCGATGATGGCCACGCGCAGGCCTTCGAGATGGCTCGCGCGGTCGAGAATGGTGCGCGCATCGAGCAGCGCCTGGGTGGGATGCTCGTGGGTGCCATCCCCGGCGTTGATGATGGGGGTGGGCAGGTGGCGCGCGAGAAAGTGCGGCGCGCCCGATGCGGAGTGGCGCATCACGATGGCATCGGGACGCATGGCCGCGAGGGTATTGAGCGTGTCCACGAGGGATTCTCCCTTGGACACGCTGGAACCCGACGCGGTGATGGATACGGCGTCGGCGCCCAGCCGCTTGGCGGCGATTTCGAAGCTGGTGCGGGTACGCGTGGAGGCCTCATAGAAGAGGTTGACGATCATCTTTCCGCGCAGCGTGTCCAGCTTTTTGAGGGTTTGACTTTGAATAGGCTGAAAGTCTTTGGCGCGCGCCAAAATAGCTTCGATCTCGGCGCGATTCAGCTCCTCGATCCCCAGCAGTCCGGCAGGCATATTGTCGATTACGCCGCTCCCGCGTCGGCTCTTTCCACGAGCAGCACTTTTTCGGTGCCGTCGATTTCCTGAAACTTGACTTCGATGATTTCGATATCGCTGGTCTGCACGTTGCGGCCGACGAATTTGGCCTCGATGGGCAGTTCGCGATGGCCGCGGTCGATCAGCACGAGAAGTTGCACGCGCGCCGGGCGGCCGTGGTCGAAGAGGGCGTCGAGGGCGGCGCGGATGGTGCGGCCGGTGTACAGCACGTCGTCCACGAGGATGATGTCTTTGCCTTCGACGTTAAAGCGGATATCGGTGGCGCTGACGATCGGCTTGATATCGACGGTCGAGAGGTCGTCGCGGTAGAGGTTGATGTCGAGGATGCCGACCGGGACCTTGCGATTCTCGAGGGTTTCGATTTTCGAGGCCAGGCGCTGCGCCAGAGGGACGCCGCGGCGGCGGATACCGATGAAGGCGAGCAGGTCGAGGTCCTTGGTCTTTTCCAGAATCTCATGGGCCAGACGGACGAGGGTGCGGTCGATCTCGGAGGCGCTCATGAGTTGAGCTTTTTCGCGCGTAAGGGACATAAGGCTCCGAAGGACAGGGTATCACGGGGGCAGGGCTGAGGGTGGAAGAAGATGTTCACCGCGGAGGCGCGGAGACGCAGAGAAAAAGAAAAGAACACAGGAGAGCGCGGAGGGGGCAGAGGTAACCGGCGCTGCCCGAGTTTACTAAAAGGTGGGCACGGTGTTGGACGTTTACCACGGAGACGCAGCGCAGCGAAGCCGCAACCAAAAGAATATTCACCACAGAGACGCGGAGACACGGAGGAATACAAAGTCAAAACCGGAGGGCAAAGAGGTGGCGGAGAACGCGGAGGGGTGTAGGCCCCGGGGTATCGGTGTCTCAGTGGCCTCGGTTCGCGAGACTCGTCCCGGCTTGCGAAGATTCTGACCGGTAGTAGTACAAAAACACAGAGGAACACGGACGCATGATGGGCGCCGGAAGAGGACGCGTCTGCCCGTGGTTCGGAGGCGCGTCGTTCCCGGGCTTTCGTGCGGACTGGACGAGGAAATATTTTACCGCGGTCTACTTTTCGGTCGTCTGGGTCAGGTCCAGCAGACCATTGACGATTGCGTTTTCGGCGCATCCGGGCTTCAGGCGCGATCCGAGCACTTGAAACGTGTAGGCGCCGAATGCCGTATCGTTGGGGATGTAGCCGGAATTCGCAGCGCCATTCGCCAGCGTGACCAGCATAGTGTCCGCCACGGGCGAGCGCTCCTTGAACTTCATTCCGATGGGACTGTAGATCTCCGCGTCCACCGATCCCACAGCCACGTCGCCGATGCGCAGCATGCCCAGCCGGATGTTCACCGGGTCTCCATCTTCGTATGTGCCCGGGGTCCCTTCGCGCACCGTGTCCAGCCGCCGGCGGCCGGGGCAAGTGACGGTGGTCTGCGCGGCAGCGATGCGCGGGCTGCCATCCAGGCGCGTGGTGTTGGTCATCACCCGGATGACTTCCTCGCCGAGAATAACGCCTTCGCTGTCCATCACGCGCTCGAGCGCATCGCGAACCTTGGGATCGAGCGGCCCCGCCGGAACTTTTCCGTCGCGTACAGGCGCCTCTACCGCTTCGCGCGTCAGCACGTTGCCGGTGATCTTCACGCCGCTGCGCGAAGCCAATGCGTTGGTGGCGGCGCGCAGATACAAGGGGTTCTGATCGCCCGAGGCGCCCTGCGCAAAGACGGCCACAATCTTGTCGCCGTATGCCTGTTCCACGTATCGCGAGGTGGCGCCTGCAAAGTCGGCGCTGGTGAAGCCGGCGAGATAGCCGTTGACGGGGTGCATGGCATAAGTCATGTAGACCGCAATGGGATCTCCGGCGGCGGATGCGAACTTGATCACCGCGACAGTCTTATCGGAAGGCGCGTCCAGATTCGGGGCCTGCGTCCAGCGGTGTGTCTCGGGATCGATGGCATCGCGGTTCACGTTCAGATATGAGAAGCCCTTCCCGAAACCCACGCGTGCCGGTTGAAGCTTGGCCTTGGCTTGGCGGACGGCCTCGAGTATTTGAGCGACGATCAGTGGAGGGGGTTGATTGGCACCGGCGCCCGCCATTTCGCCGCGCGGAGGGCCGCCCCGGCCGGGGCCACCGCGGCCAGGGCCACCCCGGCCGAAGTCGGGCATCCCGCCGCTATGTGTGTGGGTAGCCGACATCAGGATGTTCGCGACAGGGCAGTTCAACTCGGCGGCAATCTGCTTCGAAGCTGCCGCCCAGACTGCCTCCCCCAGCCCACCCTGGTCGGCCGCGATCAGCGCCGCCCGGGTGGCGCCGCCGTCCAGCACGATCGCCCTGACGTACAGACGTTCATGCTCGTACTTTCCCGCGGGAGGGTTGGCCGGGTCGGTGGGACCCGTGATATCGACGCGCGCCGCGCCGACACGCAGATTTCCCTGCGCCGCCAAGTGGCTGGCAGCCGCCGCGAATAGGATCGCGGCAATGTTCATTCTGTTTCTTCGCAAGAGCTTTCTCCTATGGCCGGGATGGCTTACCCCCAGAGCGGGGCCCAGCCTGGCTTCACTCATTGGAACTTGATTGCACGGGCGGCGCAAGTGAGCTACGGAAGCACTTCGGCAGTGCCTCGGTAGCGACGACTACCTCCAGAGGATTCGGGAAGACCGGCACCATGGAACCATCCCAAAGGAGCGCCCTGGAGAGCTTGGACCCGCGAGCGGTGCTGGAACAACTGGAGCGGGTGCTCAGCAGTTCGCTCTTCCGAAACAGCAAGCGTTATCCCGCCATGCTTCGGTACGTGGTGGCACATACCTTGAACGGCAAGACTCGGGATCTCAAAGAGAGAACCGTCGCCGTCGAGGTTTTCGGCAGAGCCCCGGAATATGACCCGGCGACGGACCCAGTGGTCCGCATCTCGGCCGCCGAGGTGCGCAGGCGCTTGGCGGCTTTGGTTCGCGAGGATCGTGGCGGCTTGCGAAGATTCTGGCCGTTAGTAGTTCAGCCGGCCTTTGGGCTATCTTTGAGAAAGGGTTATGCCGGTACACTGGCTTGCGGTTTCCCTTTTGGCGGCGCTCCCGCTCGGCGCGGCCGAGATCACGCTGCATGGGCGGGTAGTAGACGACAACGACGCGCCAGTGGATGCCGCCCACGTCACCGTGCAGCCCGCAGCGGCTGCCGCATATGCCGCAATAGCCGTCCGGACCGATCCGAGCGGCGCTTTCACGCTCACGATGCCCGCCCCGGGCGACTATCTTTTCGGCGTGGAGCGCGAGGGCTTCTATGCGCTGAAGAACCGCACGGTACACATCGAAGGGTCCCAGGAATTGACGCTCCAGATCAACGCCGTCCGCGAGGTTTTTCAATCGGAGAACGTGAACGCGACCACTTCTCCGGTCGACGTGGATCAATCCCTCACTGAGGAGCACCTCACGGGCACGGAAGTCAACGATATCCCTTTCGCCAACAGCCACAGCCTGCGGAGTTCGATGCTGATGATGCCGGGCGTGCTTTCGGATCCCTCCGGCGGCCTGCATTTCGACGGTTCCGCGGGGAACCAGGTTCAGTATCTCTTGAACGGGTTCGACATCAGCAACCCCGTCACCGGACAGTTTCAGACGGTTCTGGCGGTGGAAGGCATTCGTTCGATGGATCTTTCTTCGGGCCTCCCTTCGGCGGAATTCGGCAAAGGCACGGCCGGCGTGCTGAACATCAACATTCAAAACGGCACGGACGCTTTTCATTACACGGCGACGGATTTTATTCCGGGGATCAACGTCCAACGAGGACTACACATGGGAAACTGGTACCCGCGGTTCGGCGTCTCCGGCCCCATCGTAAAAGGGCGGGCATGGTTCTCCGACACATTCGATTCGGAATACACCCAGACGCTGGTAAACGGACTTCCCAGCGGCCAAAATGAGACCAGAGGATGGGCCGGCAGCAATCTGCTGCACACCCAGGTGAATCTGTCGCCCAAGAACATTCTCTTCGCCGATTTCCTGGTGAATGTGGACAACCAGGGCCGCGTAGGGCTCGCGCCGTTGAACCCCGTATCCACCACGTCGAACGTACACACCAGGGATTTCACCGGCAGCTTGAAAGATCAGGTGTATTTCGGACATGGCGTGCTGGTGGATTTCGGGTACGCGCACCACCAGTATTCGCAGTCGCAAACGCCGCAGGGTTCCAGTCTCTACCTTTATTCTCCCGAGGGCAACGGCGGCAACTACTTCGTCAACTCCACCGCGGAGGCCGCGCGCGACCAGGGTTTGGTGCACGCATACTTTCCCAAATTCCAGCTTGGGGGTTCGCATCAGCTCGAAGCCGGCGCCGACGCGGACTGGCTGCATTACCATGCCGACGACCGCAGCACGGGTTACGAAGTGCTGGGGCTTTCCGGTCAACTGCTCTCTCAGACCACGTTCGGAACGCCGGCCATTCTCCACGTCACCGACGTCCAAATGTCGTCCTACGTACTGGACACGTGGCGCATAGCCAAAAGGCTGCAATTCAACCTGGGGGTTCGCGAGGATTGGGACGAAAGCGTTCGAGCCCTGGCGTGGTCGCCACGGCTGGCGGTTTCGTGGTCGCCATTCCGGTCGGGCCACACGCGGGTATCGGGAGGCTATGCCATCACGCATGACGCGGTCACGATGAATATGCTGGGGCGTCCGCTGGACCAGACGGCGCTTACCACGACATTTCAGGCTGACGGCGCGCCAGCCGGGCCAGCAGCGCCCACCACCTTTACCATCGGCAACGCTCCCCTGCTGCTGCCCCGCGCCGCCAATTGGAATGCGGCCGTGGATCAACAACTTTCCACGCACCTCTTTGTTACCGCGAAATACCTGCGGCGGCGGGGAACCGACGGGTTCGCGTTCGTGAATCCGCTGGCGCCCGATGCGCCACCATCGTTACTTCCCCTGCCGGGCGGCGAATCCGGCGGGAACTACGAACTCACTAATCTGCGCCGCGACAACTACGACTCGGTCCAGATCTCGGTCCACCAAACTTTTTCGGGACAGTTCGAGTGGTCGGCAGCCTATACCCATTCGCGCGCCATCTCCAATGCGGTGGTGGACGCCAACAGCCCCCAACCGCTGCAATTAGTGGACAACCTGATCCCACTGCCCTGGGAAGTTCCGAATCGGGTGGTGGCATGGGCTTATCTTCCGCTTCCGTGGAAAAATTGGGCCGTCTCGACGCTGGCCGATTTGCGGAGCGGGTATCCATTTTCGGTCCGGGACCAGACCGGCGTAGTCATCGGCGAAGTGGATTCCTACCGCTATCCATTGAACTTCGACTGGAACCTGGCGCTCGAACGCATGGTGACATTCCACGGATACCGCTTCGCGCTTCGCGGCGGCATAGACAACGCGACCGGACAGGCCAACCCGACCGCGGTCAACAACGTGTACGGCGCACCGCAATTCCTGCATTTCCTGGGCGACGAAGGCCGCCATTTTGTGATTCGGGTCCGGTTCTTCGGGCGAGCGGGTCAATCCCCCCGGTAGGACCGCCGGTTTATGACTTCCTCATAAATCTCTTACGTCTTCCAAATGCTCTGCACCCTATACTCATTCATAAATTTATGTTGGCTAGACGCCCGGTGATAGTTCACATAGAAAATATTAATGCGGCCCTTATACTTTCCTTACGCGGGATAGAGTAAACTCATGCGAAATACCACAGACCGCGTCCGTCTACTAGGGCTCAACAACAATCGAATAGTCCTCGGCTGAAAGGGACAGCTATGATCATTCATAAAGAGATACGCGGAACTCTGCTTTTCTTGATGGCGGCGGGACTTGCAGTCCCGGCCGTGCATGCCGCCGACGCGCCGGGATATGGTTCCCTGCGCGGAATTGCCATGGACATCTCGGGAAACCCGGTGGCCAAAGCCGCTGTCGCGCTTCACAACCTGGATGGGTCTGACGACAGAAAAGTTGTGAGCGACAGCGACGGAGTCTTCGCTGCGGACAGCCTTAGCCCCGGGAGGTACCAGATTACGGCATCCAAAGACGGCCTCTCCAGTCCGCCGGCAGCCACAGTGGAAGTCGCGCGGAACCAGACGGTACGCCCGAAAGTGGTCTTCGGAGCGGACAAGCCGGTGGCCGCGGTGAGTGCCGCGACAGCCACCGCTGTTTCAACCACGGCGATTGAGCAGGAACTGGCGGAAATGAAAGAGCGTATCGCGGTACTGGAAGCCGCCTTAATGAAGGCGCACAGCACCCCGGAAGCCGCACCTGCACAGGCGCCCGCAGCGCCAGCCGCCGCTACCCCGGCGCCTATGGCAGCACCCGCACCGGCGACGCCCGCGGCACCAGCCGCCGTTACCCCGACGCCTATAGCGGCACCCGCGGCAGTAGCCGCCGTTACCCCTGCGCCCGCGGCACCAGGGGCCGCAACGCCGGCGCCCTCACAGGCGGCGCCGCCCAGCCAAGCGCCGCAGGCTCCTGCGCCCGCCCCGACTGCCCCAAGCCTTCCGGACGCCTTATCGGCTCCTGAGGCTGCTCCCGCAGTGGACAATTTCACGCCCTTCGCCTTTGCCGACTTTACCTGGATGAATGCCACGACGCGCACTAAAGATACCGTGCTGGACACCAAATTCTTCACCCCGGAAATCCGCTTCGATACGAATTACATGGAGGATTACAACCAGCCGGTCGATCACACCATCGTCGGAGCCACGGAGTCGTTCCGCTCGGGTGAAGTCCAGATCGAGCAGGCCAGTGTGGGCGGCGATTTCCACTGGCAAAACGTTCGCGGCAGAATCTTGTTCATGTTTGGCATGTTCGCGACGACGACTCCGCGCAACGACGCCAGCTTCGGGGTCGGCCAATGGGACCTCCGTGGCGCCTACAAGTACACTTCGGAAGCTTACGGAGGGTACCATTTCAACGTGAATCACGGCCTCAACATTGACGCGGGGATTTTCGTCTCGTACATCGGTCTGTTCAGCTACTACAATTTCGACAACTGGACTTATCAGCCATCGTACGTCTCCTCGAACACGCCTTGGTTCTTTAATGGCGTGCGTGTCCAGTGGTTCCCAACCAATAAGCTGAAAATCGAACCCTGGTTCATCAATGGATGGCAATCTTACGCCAAATACAACGGCCATCCGGGCTTGGGCGGACAGCTTCTGTGGCAGCCGAAGGAGTGGTTCAAGTTTGTCGCGAACCAGTATGGCTACGGACAGGATAACCTGGGGCTACCCCACACGGAACGTATTCACACGGACGACAGCTTCGAGGTCAGGTACTTTAACAAACCCGAAAACCTCGGCGTTTCCAAGATGGCATTCACTTTTACGGGCGACCTGGGATGCCAATACGGCGGGGGAGTTCAGTGCACCGGCGCACCCAGCAAGAACAAGGACTCGTTCGTAGGGTGGATGATCTATAACCGGATCTGGTTCAAGAAAGATCTGCTTGCCGTTACCCTGGGCGGCGGAGAGATGAGCAACTGGGGCCGTTATCTGACGCTGCTGCCGCCGATCAACGGGGCCGACGCGGTAACCGGTTCGCCTTACTTCACGGAGAATCCTGGGCAAAGGGCGCACATGTGGGACAGCACGGTCACGCTCCAGTACATGCCGAAACAGTACATTACCTGGTGGGCCGAAGTTGGATATCGTCACTCCGACGTTCCGTATTTCGCGGGACGAGGCGGGGTCACTCCTCCCGGGTTCCCTCTCGGCGGAACGAATGGTCAGCCTGGGCAGTACGTCTGTATGAGCGGAGCACCCTCCGGCGCCAGCGATCTCCCGACATCGATCACGAATTGCGGCGGCCCCGGCAGCGTCTGGTTTCCCGACCTGCGCCGCAGCGAAACGAAGACCTCCATCGGCGTAATGGTAAAGTTCTAGGGATGGCTGGCGGGCTGAAGCCGGCCCACTAAGGAGGGACGAATGCGTAATGCTTGGAAGCAGCCGGTCTACCTGGTTGTAGCCGCGCTCAGCCTCACTGCGGCGGATCCGGTTTGGAATAGCAAGCCGGCCGCGCAGTGGACCGAAGAGGACACTCAGCAGATTCTGGCCACCTCACCTTGGGTGAGGGACGTGCACGCCACAGTAACGCGCCGCTTGACCGAGGAACAGCTTCGGGACGGCGGGCAATTGGGACAACCCACCGGCGTCGGCAATGAGGGCGTCGACCCTAAGGGCAGCGGGCCAACGGTGTCGGCGAATATCTTCACGGGCCCCGGGGGCGAAGACCGCAGCGCCCGCTCTCTTCCCCGGCCAATTACATTGAGAGTGCGGTGGGAGAGCGCTCTCCCGATACGGGTCGCGGAGTTCAAATCGCACGCGCCGGAGCCTCCCACGCTGGACGGCATGGGTTACCGCATCGCGGTGTACGGCATTCCCGGCCCTAAGTTCAAGGGCGATCCCAAAGAACTGGGCAAGCCTTTGAAGGGCTTGGCATTCTTGAAGCGCGACGGTAAAAAGGACGTAAAACCGGTTAGCGCCGGCGTGTTCCAGTCGGAAGACGGCCTGGTGGTCGTGTACCTGTTTCCTGCGTCCGCGGAAATCACCAGGAAGGACGGGCTGGTCCGATTCGAGGCCCAAATCGGCCGGATTGTGCTGGCCCAAACTTTCGTGTTGAGCGAAATGGAGTATTTGGGCAAGTTGGAACTTTAACGTTGTGACGCGCCTCAGGCGGCGGAGCCTGATGGCGCGACTGCGTTTGGCTGATCTTTATGCTCTTCTCCTTCGGCAGCCTGTATAACTCGGAAGGCACTCTCATGCGCGTGAAGCGTCCGAAGATCGGTCTGGGCGCAGCGCTGCCGAGGGTACTCCCGGGGAATGGCGCGCGGCTCTCGGAGGCACTCCATCTTCTCCGCCGTCTGCGGCCGGCATGTCTAGCTCTGGCTGCGGTCGGGGCCACTACCTGGCTTTCGTTCCACTTCGGGCAGGGGTTTCCCTTCACGGGGTTCCTTTATCTGGTGCTGGTAGTTTTGACCGCGTTGTACGGCGGCTTTTGGCAGGCCACGGCGATTTCGATTGTGGCGGCCGGGTGTCTCGACTATTATTTTGTTCCCCCGCTATTCAGCTTCGTCAGCAGCCCCGAGGATTGGGTGGCGCTGGGAGCCTTCGAGTTCACCGCCCTGGTGATCAGCCGCCTGTCGATTAAAGCGCAGATGATTGCGGCGGAAGCAGTCGCCGGCCGCCGCGATATGGAGCGCCTGTATGAAACCTCGCGCCGCATTCTTCTTCTCAATCGCGCTGGCGAGCCCGGAGAGCCCATCACAACATTGATCAGGGAGACCTTCGACCTCAAGACGGTTACGCTCTTTGACGCCGTACCGGCAGCGACGTTCCAGAGCGGTGAGCCATCGCCCGATGCGGAACGGCGCACGCGAGACGCTTACTGCCTGGCGGCCAGTTCATTCGACCAGAAGACCAATAGCTGGTATTGCGTGGTGCGAGTGGGCACTCGGGCCGTCGGTGGATTGGGCCTGAGTGGCACGGCGATGACCTCGCTGGCCGCAACCGCACTGGCCTCCCTGACTGGAATCGCTTTGGAGCGCGCTCGGGCGGCCCAGAACGAGTCTCGCGCCGAGGCAGCCCGCCAGACTGAGGAACTGCGCACTGCCGTGCTCGACGCGCTCGCGCACGAGTTCAAAACACCGCTGACCGTGGTGCGGACGGCCAGTTCCGGACTGCTGGCCGTGGGCGGACTATCGGAGCTGCAAGCGGACCTCCTCACCGTGATCGACCGGCAGGCCGCCACGCTCGATCATCTGACGCAACGTCTTCTGCGCAGCGCGCGGCTCGATACGGTGCACTTCGTTCCCCGGCTGGAGGCCGCGCTCTTTTCCGATCTGATACACGATACCGTCGGCGGCCGGGAATACCAGGGCCACCGGCATCGGTTTCAATTGGCGATGCCGGAGCTGGAGGCGGCGGTTCTCGCCGATCGGGAACAAATCCGAACCGCACTCTCCCAATTACTCGACAATGCCCTAAGGTATTCCGAGCCGGGTTCGACGGTCCACCTTTTCGTGGTACCGAAGGAGAACCGGATGGTCCTGACCGTCCGCAGCAAAGGCCCGGTGATGTCGCCGCAGGAGTGCGAACGGATCTTCGAGCGATTCTATCGAGCGCCCCAAACGCAGGACGTTTCGGCGGGTAGCGGACTGGGGCTGTCGATCGTGAAGAAGATTATGAAGGCGCATCGCGGCAGTGCCTGGGCCGAGCCCGAAGCCGGATACGGAACTTCGTTTTCCATTTCCCTGCCTTTCGCAGGCGCGAGGTAGCTCACGGGTATGACTGCACTCAATGGAACGATTCTGATTGCCGACGACGACTACGATCTCCGTCTCGTCCTCAGGAGAACCTTGCAGGCGCTGGGCTTTGAAGTCAGGGAGTCGTCCAGCGGGGAGCAGGCCGTTAGAGAGGTTGAGGCTGGCCGCTTCGACGCCGTACTGATGGATGCCAACATGCCGGGCGCAGGCGGGGTTCAGGCCTGCCGGGAGTTGCGAAAAATGGCTCCCCACCTGCAAATATTGATGCTGACCGTTCGCGATTCGGAAGCCGAGAAAATCGAGGCGCTGGACGCCGGGGCCGACGATTACATCACCAAGCCCTTTTCCATCCCGGAACTGGCCGCCCGTTTGCGTTCCGCCGTCCGCCGCTCCAACGCGGCATTGAGCGAGGACGGAGCGCCGATTGTCGTGGGAGAAATCGAATTGGATCCCTGGCGCCGCATCGTGCGGAAAGCCGGAACCATCCTGCGGCTGACTCCCAAGGAGTTCGATCTGCTGCACTACCTGATGAGCCACCGCGGGCTGCCAATACCGCATTCGAAACTGCTGCAGGTAGTCTGGGGCTCTGGATACGGCCAGGAACTGGAGTATCTGCGTACCTTCGTGCATCAATTGAGGCGAAAGCTGGAGCACGACCCTTCGTCTCCCGAGTACTTATTGACGGAACATCACTTCGGTTATCGGTTTCGAGAGTCGTCCGCCGACTCCTCCAGGTGCCCATAGAGACATTCTATTCGGCGCATCGTTTTTTTGATTCAGGAGCTTATGCGCTCCTTATGCAGTCCACCTTATCATTTCTGTTGGAGTTCATCATGAAGCCTATCTTTGCGTCACTCACCCTGTTAGCCGTGTCGATTGCTTTGCTGCTGACGCTCACAGGCTGCAACACTGCGCACGGAGATCAGGCAGCGGAAGCGCCTCCGGCCCCGAATGTGGTTCTGGCGCCGGACGCCGCGCTATTCTCGGTGGATCACCCGGAGCAGTTCCCCCTGGCCGCGGCGACCCAGCATCCCACCACCTCGGAATTGATCGTCACGGGGGCGGTCACTCCCGACGTTTCGCGCAACATTCCGGTGGTCTCCCTGGCTTCCGGACGCGTGGTAGGGATTCACGCGCGGCTTGGCGACACGGTCCAAAAAGGCCAGTTGCTGCTGACCGTCCGCAGCGACGATGTCTCGGGCGGCTACTCCAACTATCGCATGGCGGTCGCGGATGAGATTCTCGCCCGGACCCAATACGAGCGCTCCAAGGATCTGTACGATCACGGCGCCATTGCCCTGAACGACCTTCAGGTCGCGCAAGACACGGAAGACAAAGCCAAGATAGCCGTCGATACTTTGGCCGAGCATCTGCGTTTGCTGGGTAACGACCCCGACAAGCCGGCTTTCATGGTGGATATTTTCGCGCCGGTTTCGGGAGTGATCACCGATCAGGAGGTTACCAACGCGGCGGCCATTCAGGCGTTTAATACTCCGAGCCCGTTCACGATTTCCGATCTCTCGACCGTCTGGGTAGTCTGCGACGTGTACGAAAACGACATGGCCTCTGTCCGGATGGGCGATATCGCCGACATCACCTTGAATGCCTATCCGGACCGCAAATTCAAGGGAAAGGTCAGCAACATCGGCTCGATTCTCGATCCCAATATCCGTACGGCGAAGGTTCGGATTGAAGTGGAAAACCCGGGAATCATGCGGCTGGGTATGTTCGTGAGGGCCACGTTCCGCGGCCAAACCACGGAAATGCACACCATCGTTCCGGCATCCGCCATTATGCACGTGCACGACCGGGATTTTGTCTACATTCCCGCGCCGGGCAATAAGTTTCGCCGCCTGGAAGTGGTCAGCGGAGATCTTTTGTCCGACAACGTGAACCTGCAGGAGGTCAAGTCGGGGCTGCAACCGGGGCAACAGGTAGTTACCAACGCGCTCGTCTTGGACCACGTGCTCGCACAATAACGGTGGCGGCAAAACAGGAAAACAGCAAATGATTCGCGCTCTCGTAGACTTTGCGCTTAACAACAAGTTCGTGGTGTTGGCGATTGCCACCCTGTTGCTCGGATGGGGGGCTATCTCGTTTCACGAGCTGCCCGTTGAGGCCTATCCCGATATTGCCGACAACTATGTAACCGTGATTACTCAATGGGCCGGACGTTCCGCCGAGGAAGTGGAACAGCAGGTGACCATACCGATCGAAATTCAGATGGCCGGCATGCCGCACATGACCTATTTGCGTTCCGAGTCCATTTTCGGCCTGTCGTTCGTGATCATGATTTTCGACGACAGCTCGGTGAACGATTGGAATCGCCAGAAGGTGTTGGAAAGACTGACCCAGGTAAACCTTCCCAACGGACAGAACCTGCAGCCTCAAATCGGCACGGATTGGAGCACCACGGGGCAGATCTATTGGTACACCATAAGAAGCTCCAATCCGCGGTACGACCTTATGGAGTTGCGATCGCTCGAAGACTGGGTGCTCCTCAAACAGTTCAAGTCTGTTCCCAACGTAGTCGACGTCTCCGATTTCGGCGGCACGGTGCGGGAGTACCAGGTGCGCGTGGACCCGAACAAACTGGTGTCCTATGGATTGAGCATCGGCCAGGTAGAGCAGCAACTCGCCAACAACAACATCAATGCCGGCGGCAGCTTTGTTGAGGTAGGCCTGCAGCAGATGAACGTGCGCGCGCTAGGCCTTTTCAGCACCGTGCACGACATTGAGCAGACCGTGCTAAAAACCCAAACCGGCACGGCTATTCGGGTCAAAGACATCGCGCTCGTGGCCCAGGGCCCCAAGATCCGCCTGGGCCACATGGCCCGGGCCAACCACATGGAAGACGGGCGGATCATCGACGAGCCCGACGTCATACAGGGCGGCGTGCTGATGCGCAAAGGCGCCGAGGAGGAACCCACACTCGAGGCGATCCACAAGAAGGTCTACGAGTTGAACCACGGCATCCTGCCTCCCGGCGTGGAGGTGGTGCCCATGCTGGATCGCACCGATCTGCTGCATTTCACTCTGCACACCGTGATGCATAACCTGACCGAGGGGATGATTCTGGTCAGCGTCATTCTTTTTCTGTTCCTGCTCAATGCCCGGGCCGCGCTGATCGTCGCTTTGACCATTCCGTTCTCGCTCCTGTTTGCCTCCATCTGGCTGGACCTGGCCCACATACCGGCCAATCTTCTCTCCCTGGGCGCGCTGGATTTCGGGATGGTGGTGGATGGCGCGGTGGTGATGGTGGAAAACATTATCCGGCATCTGAACAAAGACCGTAGCAGCTCCGTCGGGCCTCCAAAAACCATCGCGGAAGTCATCCGCGAGGCCTGCCATGAAGTGCAACGGCCGGTCTTTTACGCCATCGCCATTATCATCACCGCCTATCTGCCGATCTTCACGCTGCAACGCGTGGAGGGGCGGCTGTTCCGCCCGATGGCCTGGACGGTGGCCTTCGCTCTTCTGGGCGCCATGACGTTTTCGATTCTCATCGCGCCGGTGCTGGCAGCCACGTTCTTCCGCAAGGGCGTTCGGGAACGGCACAATCTAGTCCTGGAGTTCCTGGTGGAGCAGTACCGCAGGCGGTTGCGCTGGGCCGTTCGACATCGCTGGATTGTGGCATTCATTGCTTTGATCTCCCTTTCCGGAACGGTTTACCTGGGCTTTGGCGGCGTTATCGGGGCGGAATTTTTGCCTCACCTGGATGAAGGCGCCATCTGGGCGCGCGGCACGCTGGCGAATAGCACCAGTCTATCCGAGGGAGAGAAATTCACTACCAACTGCCGCTACGTTTTCGCGTCGTTTCCCGAGGTGAAAACTGTCGTATCGCAAGTTGGCCGGCCCGACGATGGGACCGACACCGGAGGGTTCTCCAACACCGAGTATTTCGTGGACTTGAAGCCACACGACCAATGGCGCCCGATATTTCATCGGAACAAAGAGGAATTGATCGCCGCCATGAACCGCGCGCTGGAAAAATACCCGGGTGCGGAATGGAACTTCTCGCAGCCGATTGAAGACAACGTCGGAGAAACGATGACCGGCACTAAGGGTTCGCTGGCACTCAAGATTTTTGGCGATGACTTGAAGACTCTCGAGCAGAAAGGCGAAGAAGTCACCGCCGTCATGTCGGGCATCGCTGGCATGCATGACGTCAAGCTGTTACGCGATTTCGGACAGCCCAATCTCGACTTGACCATCGACCGCCGCCAGGCGGCCCGCTTTGGAATCAACGTAACCGACATACAAGACGCCGTGCAGACAGCCGTGGGAGGAAATGCAGTGAGTCAGGTACTGATCGGCGAGCAACGGTACGATGTAGTAGTTCGCTATCAGGAGCCCTATCGGAATACCCAGCAGGCCATCGCCAGCGTTCGCCTGCTTTCCCCTTCAGGTGAGCGTGTGTCTCTAGCGCAGTTGACTAACGTGGAAGTAAAGGACGGGGCGTACGATATTTACCGGGAGGGCAACAACCGCTATGTGGCAGTTACCTTTAACGTACGAGGCCGGGATCTGGGGACGACGGTCAAGGAGGCGATCAAGCGGATCGGCGATAAGGTGAAGATGCCCCCGGGTTATACCATCGGTTGGTCGGGCGAGTACGAGAGCGAGCAGCGGGCGGAAGCGCGGCTGGCCATAGTTGTCCCACTGACGGTCCTGGTCATCTTCATCATTCTCTACACTATGTTCCGATCTTACAAATGGGCGCTGCTCATCCTGTTGAACGTGGGCCTGGCGCGCGTCGGCGGCTTCCTGGCTCTGATGATCACGGGAACTTATCTCAGCGTATCCTCGGGGGTCGGCATGTTAGCTCTCTTTGGCGTGTCGGTGCAGACCGGCGTCATCATGGTGGAATACATCAATCAGCGCCGGGCTAGAGGGCATTCGATCGAGGATTCCGCGGTAGATGGCGCGGTCTTGAGGCTCCGTCCCATCATGATGACCATGCTGGTGGCGACGTTGGGGCTGCTGCCGGCGGCGCTCTCGCACGATATCGGGTCCGATTCCCAGCGGCCCTTCGCGATTGTCATCGTCGGCGGCCTGATTTCCGATCTGCTGCTGAGCATTGTCCTGCTGCCCACGTTTTATGTCTGGATAGCGCGCGACGGCGATCAGCTTCCTGCGCCGGAGGGTTCGTAAGGACTATGAGAACCAAGTTTGCAATTCTGCCTATGAATAACATCCGTGGCATATTGCCGGCCGCTTGCCTGCTCGGCCTTGTCTCGGCGGCCTTCGCCCAAGGGCCGGTAAGGCTGACGCTGGATCAGGCCATCGACCTGGCGCTCAAGCATAACCATACTTTACAAGCGGCGCGCACCCAGATCCAACAGAACCAGGCCGCGGAAGTTACCGCCAACCTACGTCCGAATCCGACATTCTTTACCGATTGGGAATACCTGCCGATCTTTACCCGCCAGCAAGGCACGTCGGTGGCGGATTACATCCAGTCCTCCACCGAGGCCGATATGGGATTGAGTTACCTGATTGAACGCGGCAAGAAACGGGCGCGCCGCCTGCAAGCAGCCAAGGACATCACTGCCGTAACGCGCTCGCAGGTAGCCGATAACGAGCGCGGCCTTACGTTCCAGGTTGGCAGTCTCTTCATCAATGCCCAGCTTGCGCAGTCGACCCTCGAGCTAGCGCGGATGGATTTGAAGAGCTTTCAGCAAACCGTCGACATCAGCGAAGTCCAGTTCAAGGACGGCGCCATGAGCGAAAACGATTACCTGAAGATGAAGCTTCAGTTGCTGCAATTCGAATCGGACGTGGAACAGGCGCTGCTCAGCAAGGCCCAGTCGCTGTCCGATCTCCGTCAACAATTGGGTTACGAGCAAGTGCCCGCCGATTATGACGTCGCGGGTGAGTTCGAATACAAGCCGCTGGTGGTCACGCTTGACGAGTTGCAGGCGAAGGCCCTGCAGAATCGTCCGGATCTGCGCGCGGCGGTGTTGGGCGTTACCGCCGCCAACAGCCAATATGCGCTCGCCAAGGCCAACGGTAAGCAGGATCCCACCCTCTCGGCCAATTACTCGCACGTCAACGGTATCAACACCGCTACCTGGGCTTTCAGCATTCCGCTGGCGATTTTCGACCGGAACCAGGGCAACATTGCGCAAACCCGGATTGCCATCCGGCAGGCCGAAGAACAGCAGAAGGCGGCCAGCGGGCAGGTGCTGACGGACGTGAAAGACGCGTACGAGGGACTGGAGGAAGCCGCAAAAATAGTCCAGCTTTTGAAATCCAAGTACCTCGATGCGGCGCAAAAAAGTCGCGATATCAGCGAATACGCGTACCGCCGCGGGGCCATTGCGCTTCTCGATTTCCTGGACGCCGAGCGCACTTATCGGGCTACCCAGCTCGCCTACCGCCAGGCGGTGGCCGCCTATCTGGGTGCATTGGAGCAGCTTCGCCAGGCGGTGGGAACGAGGAACCTGCTTTGATCCCGGCTCGGGCGCCCATTTCGCGCGCCGTTATACCAGAATGATCTTATGACCAGAGAAGAGATTCGCGCGCGTATTGAAGAGGTCGGCATCATTCCGGCGATCCGCGTGTCTTCCGCCGCGGACGCCCTGTTTGCCGCGGAAGCCGTGAGCGAGAGCGCCATCCCCATTGTCGAAGTGACCATGACCGTCCCCGGCGCGGTCGAGGTGATTCGCGAACTGACGAGTCATCACCCCGGCGTTCTGGTGGGCGCCGGCACGTTGTTTCGCGTGGACACCGCGCGCCGCTGCCTGGATGCTGGAGCAGCCTTCCTGACCACGCCGGGACTCGATCTGGACATCGTCAACTTCGCGCTGGGGCGCGGGGTGGTGGTCTTTCCGGGCGCCTTGACGCCCACCGAGGTGGCGAACGCCTGGAAGGCGGGAGTCGATTTCGTGAAGGTTTTTCCGTGCTTTGCGAACGGCGGCCCCGCGTACATTCAGGCTCTCAAAGGGCCTTTCTCGGAGGTCCCGCTGATTGCGTCCGGGGGTGTGAATCAAATGAACGCCATGGATTTCATTCGTGCGGGTGCGGTGGCCCTGGGCATTGGGCGGGACTTGATTCACCAGGATGCCATCAAGCGCCGCGAGCGCGGCTGGATCACCGAACTGGCGCGCCGGTACACAAAGATTGTGGCTGAAGCGCGCAAAATACAAAAGGAGGCCGGCGTATGAAATGCCAAATAGCGGCGGTCTTATTGGGGTTGTGGGTGATGGGTCCGGCGCTCCCGGTCTTCGCGGCGGACGGACCCGGCGAGAAAGCCCCCAAACAGTCATTCGAAGTAACCAGCACGGAACGGGTGAGTTTCCTGCCGGGAGGCGCCATTCATGTGGATAATTCGTACGGTTATTTGACCGTGGAAGGTTGGGATGAACCGGAGGTTGAGATCGTCGTAACCAAGTCGACCGACCGTTTCATGGAGCCCGAGCAGAAGGAGAAAGCCGGAAAGGCCTTCGAACAGATCCATGTCGCGGCCGAACGCCGCTCCGATAAGGAATTGGCGATTTCGACGACGCTCCCCGACCGCCACGGCTTTCCCTATTCCATCCTGCCTTCGCGCCAGATCGTTTTCACGATGCCCAAGAAAACCACGCTCGGGGTCACGGTCGATTGCACGGTCCACGTGCCGCGCGATTCGCGGCTGGTAGTGCATCAGGACCATGGTTACGTGTGGGTGAGCGACGTATCGGGAGACATCGAGGTGGATAGCCACACCGGCGACATGATCGTGCTGCTTCCGGATCCGGGCCCGTACTCCATCGACGCCCGAACCAGGCTGGGCAGCGTTTCTTCCGATTTTGCAGGCAGCGGGCACAAGCAATTCCTGGTTGGCACGCAATTCATTCATGCCAGCCAAGCTCCCTCGCGCCGGATCTTCCTACGCATGGGCCGCGGTAGTATCACCATCAAGAACGGCCCGCCGTCCGGACCCTTCTGGAAAAACTGAGCAGGCCAACCCCCCGATATCGCTGCCCACAGGCGCGATTGCCAGTACGCGTTATCCTATTAACAGGCGCAGGAATGGGAGACGGCAGGCAGCCGGCGGCAACCAGGGAGATCCAGTGACGAAAGCTGAAGTGCACGCGCGCATCGAGGAAATCGGCATTCTCCCGGCCATCCGTGTGTCCGATCCGGAGCGCGCCTATTTTGCCGCGGAGACCGTGTATCACGGGGGGATACCGCTCGCCGAGATTACCTTGACCGTGCCCAGCGCGCTGGATGTCATTGCCCGATTGACCAAGCACCTTGGAGACGCGGTGATCGGCGCGGGCACGGTCCTGGATGTGGAAATGGCGCGCCGTTGCCTGGGCGCCGGCGCTGTGTTCCTGACGAGCCCCGGTTTTGTGCCGGAGGTTGTGGAATTCGCTCTGAAGAACGACGTCGTGGTCTTCCCGGGCGCGTTAACGCCCACCGAGGTGATCGCCGCGTGGAAAGCCGGTGCCGACTTCGTCAAAATCTTTCCGTGCGACCAGGTGGGCGGCTCTCATTACATTCGAGCTTTGAAAGTGCCCCTGCCTCAGATACCGCTGATCGCCTCCGGCGGCGTGACCCAACAAACGGCCCTCGATTTCATTCTGGCTGGCGCCAGCCTGCTGGGTATCGGCGGGCAACTCATTCCGCAGGAAGCGCTCTACAAGCGAAATGCAACTCAGATTCACGAACTGGCGCGCCGGTTTCTGGGCATTGTGAAAGACGCGCGCGCACAAATGGACAACATCGAATGACTGGCAAACGCCTAGCTATTTTCTGTCGCAAGACCCGGTCTCTGCGCGTAAGGCCGCTCCCTAACGGTCGCGGCTCTGATCGGAGGTCTCGTATTATCAATGACGCCATCGGAGCCCCGACCGTGAGGGAGGGGTTGCTCCGCCGCCGAACGGCAGTTTTGCGACAGAAACCAGCTATTTTATTCGCAGCGGCCGCCATGGCAGCCGCGGCCCCGCTGTTCGGGGAGAGTGGGAATACGAATCTGATTCCTGTAATCAGAACGCAACAGGTGCCCTTCCAGGACGGCGGCACGATCCACTTGAATCACTCTTACGGTCAACTTTGGGTGGAAGGCTGGGACCGGCCCGAAGTGGAGCTTACGGTGACCAAGTGGCCGGAGGCACTGTACGGCTCGAAAGACCAGGCCGAAGCTGCCAAACTGGTGGAAAACGTACATATTGCCGCCGAACGGCGTTCCGACACCGACCTGGAGATCTCAACCTCGGTGTCCCATTTCAGCCGCTGGACCCATCCATTTGGCCCGATGGGCAAGGTAATGCTGGAGTACCGCATTCGCGTACCGCGCAACTCAAAGCTGGTAATTCATCATGACAACGGCGAAGTGCTGGTGAGCAATGTAACCGCCGATATCGAGGCGACCGGACACGCCGGGGACATCGTGGTGCTTCTCCCGGAAACCGGGAAATACTCTATCGACGCGAAGAGCAAGTTCGGCACGTTGTCTTGCGATTTCGAGGGTGATTTTCGGCACAGCCTGACAGGCAGCCGGTATAGCCAAACGGCTGCCGCGCCGGCGCATCGCATCTATCTGCGCATGGGCCGGGGCGGCATTGAGATCAAGGGGTCGCCGGCCGAAGCACAACCACCCGTTGCGGCGGGGTTGCAGTAACTTTCGTGTAACCCGATTTTCAACGCGCGGCACTGGTACTGCATTTTTGCGTCGTGCGTCGCATCGCGACGGGTCCTATGATATACTTCCATCCGTATCTGTGAGGCGGGACACGATTCCAGGCGGAGGAGAGATCGCGACCTGAGTTGCGCTTTTGCCGGAACGGATCTACTTGACACCAGATTGGAGAGTCCAGCAATGGGACAGATCTACGTTTTTAATAAACTGAAGTGGAAGCCGCCGATCGCTTCCAAGCTGCTGACGACGCCGGAGCTTGAGCTCAATCTCTATTATCCGGACGACGAAATCAAGCCCATGCCGGGCAAGCAGCGGACGATCTTCGACGCGAAATTCAAGAGCTACTTCGATCCGAAATTCAATGCCACAAGCACGACGCGGATGAAGCAGATTCAGGATGCGGTCAAGTGGACCGAGGAACGGATCGTACAGAAGGCCACGGTGAAGGAAAAAGAAGAAGTCGTGGATACGGCGAATAAACTGCTAAAGCAGGCATTCGACTCGTGGCAGGGAGAGATCCAGAAGCTCTGCGACGAATGCGTGATGAAGGCTTTTGAAGACTCCATCAAAGCCATGAAGATGAAGCTGGTGAAGGCGCAGATCAAGAGCGTCGCGAAGATCGTGCTGCTCGTGGCCCTGGTTCTGACCGCGGCGGGGTTGGCGATCGCCGTCACGGTGGCATCGCACGGCGCATTGGCTCCGCTGATCATCGGAGCCATCGCGACGGGCGCCGGGGCGCTATGGAAGGCGTACAAGATATTCGATTCGGAATGGGCCAACTCGTCGAACAAGATCAAGGAAATTCAGGCCGACATCAAGCTTCTGGAGGCCGCCATCGAGAAGTACAAGAAGGCTGAGAAGAGTTACGCCGGGACGGCTGACAAAGCCAAGGCGTTCATCGCGGGGTTGCAGGCGCCGGTGTCGGCCATAGACAAGCACGTGGGGCAATTGGACAAGTATATCTTCGAAATGCAGCAGAAGTTGAAGGAGCAGAAAGCCAAGCTGGCCGAGATCCAGAAGCAGGCGACGAACCAGGCCGAAGTGGCCAGCGCGGTGAAGACCTGCGAGGCAGCGATTGACAAGGCGAACGACTCCCTGGCGAAGATAAGCGAAGCCTCCAAGGCGGCCGCGGAGGTCAAGAAGGCCTATGCGGCTCAGAAGATTCCCGATTATGGACTGCTCAACTCGGTGGTCGTCTTCGCGCAGAGCAACAGCAGCACCGTCCAACAAGTGGGATCGGCCCTGGGGACTTGCATGAGTTCACTCAAGAAACTGGGCGTGGCCATTCCAACTTAAGGGACGCCACATCGAAAGAAAAACCCTCCCCCGATAAACGCCCCGCGAGATGCGGCGGGCTGGACAATTCCCCGGGTAAACCGGTTTACCCCCGGGAGATTGGCCATCCCTGAATGGCGGGCTGAAGCCGGCTGAAGCCAGGCTGAAGCCCGCCCCACCACAGGATCAAGGCGCCTTGAGTGGGGCGGGCTTTAGCCCTCCTTGGGTAAAGCCGGTTCGCCGGTTTACCCGGCATCGCCACGCGCGCTCATACGGGCTTATCCAGCTCTTTCCCCTTTGCCAGCGCCCGTTTGTATCGCTCATTGGCTTTCTGGGGCTCGTAGCTCACCACCGCAACCAGAACGCTTCCCGCAATCAATTTCTGCGCCGCGAATTGTGGCGGCGGCGTTTCCGGCGCCCCCGGGGACGCCACGCTGCCGCCGCTCAGAAACACGGCCATTGCCACCAGGGTCGAGGGTCCCGGCTTCTTGGTCTTGTCGGCGGCCTTCTTGGCCGCCCAACGGGTGGGGTCGCCAGGAGCCTTGACCCACTGGTCGGCGGCCGCCAGAGGTTCATCCTTCTCTTTGTTCTCAGGCGCGCGCAACTCTTTCACACAGGCGCTGGCCCACTTGACACCGGCGTCGGTCGGCAACTTGTATGCCAGAAATCGCACGGCGTCCTGAAACAACTCCTGTTGTTCCAGGCTCTCGAGATAGCTGCTAGGAGTGGAATCCTCCTTCACGAGGGCGCGCGCGGCGTCGCTCAGAGCGGCGGTTTCGCTGATTTCCTTGACAGTCATATTAGCCGCAATTGATCATGGTGATGCCGCCGGTCAAGGTCAACATAGCGTCACCCTCCACGGTCGTCATAGTGTCTCCCGAGATGGTGATCATCATACCCTCGATGGTTATACCCGACTGATTGATGGTGATGCTGTTACCCCCTACGGTAAGGGTGATGGATTGCATGGCTTCAAACGATATGCTACCGAGGCTCGCGGTGGTGGATTGATTGCCCATATCGAGCTTTGTCGATTGATTGCCCATGCTGAGCTCCGTCGATTGATTGCCCTGGTCGAGCTTGATCGACTGGTTCCCGGTTTGAATCTCCAGGGAATGGTTGCCCTGGGTGATGGTGATGCTGGTGTCCTTGACGATGGTCTCGGTGTGAGTGCCGTTCACGTTGATGGTCCGGTTGTTCTGAATTGTCTGGGTGTCGTTATTCTCCACCGTCGTATTCATGTCTTTTTGGGCCCAGACGTTGATCTGCTCCGAGCCCGCCTTGTCTTCGAACTGAAGGTAGTTAGCGGTGTCCGAACTCCCGCCCTTGCTGCTGCGGGTCAGGATGCCGGATTGCGTCTGGTTATCGGGCAACGTCCAGGGCGGCATCTGGTCGGCGTTGTAAACACGTCCCACGATAATGGGCCTATCGGGATCGCCTTCCAGGAAGTCGACCAGCACCTCCTGGCCGATGCGCGGAATGGTCATCCAGCCCCAGTTCTTGCCGGCCCAGATTTGGGCCACGCGGACCCAGCAGGAGCTGTTCTCGTTCTTTTGGCCCACACGGTCCCAGTAGAACTGTACTTTCACACGGCCGTACTTGTCCACCCAGATCTCTTCGCCCGCCTTCCCAACGACAAGCGCGGGTTGAAGCCCCTTTACAACAGGCCTGGGCGTTTCGCGCGGCGGGCGGTAGGGGGTGGCCTTGGGAATAGCCGTAAACCTGTTTCCGTAATACTCCGAAACGCCCTTGTCGTGACGATAAGTGGAATCCACCACCTCGTGCGTCACCGAAGTCAGGAAGTAATCGCCATTGGTATCTTTCCGGTAGTGGTCTTCTAATTTGAAGAAATAGCCCGGCCGGAAGGCGCGGCAGCGGCTTGCCCCGTTTACCACGAACTGCAGGGACTCGCGCTCTTCCAGGCGGATCCGGCTATAACGGGACCCGTCATCCTTGGTGCTGTATTCTCCCGGATAGTCGAATACTTCCTCGTTCTCCTTTCCCAGATTATCGAGCAGGCTAACATTCGGCGTCTCGAAGTTATAGTCGGTGAGAGCCGCTTTGCCGGTGTAGACCGTTTCGATCCGCTCGATCATGGCCACACCTTCCTCGCCCTCGCTCACCCAGCCGTCCTGATCGTAGGAATATTTGACGGTATCCTGGCCGTTCGGGACGGCGCCTCCGGTGGTGTTCTTATCGACGAAGATAATTGTATGTTTGGTTTGCCGGTGCGCGAAGAAATAAAAAATTCCCTCCTCTTCCAACAGCCGGGAAATAAAGTCCAGGCTGCTTTCCCGATACTGCACGCAGTACTCGCGCGCCGGGTAAGTGCCGTAGGTCTGAAACTGGTAGTCCGTAATACCAGCGTCGGTCAGAACCTTCGACACAATATCCGGGACGGACATGTTCTGGAAGATCTTGCAGTCGGAGTTGAGCGACAGGAACCAGAGCTTAGGGACCAATATGGCTTCGTATGTGGCCAGCTCGTGCGCGGGGTGGCCGATTCCCATTTCACTGCCGCCTTCCACATCGGAGTCTTCCTGGCCTTGCATTATGCTGTGGAAGACGGTGTTGAAGTACCGCTTGCTGCCGTCGGCCAGAATGAGCGTTACGGTGGCGCTGGTGCGGAGAAGGCTCTTGAGGTCGACATCGAAGTCCGTGGACAACAACGTGACATGGAATTCGAATGGCTTGGACAGAGTCTCCGTGCCGGAGAACTTCTCCAGCAGCAAGTCATTTTCCTCCAAGGTCGTCTGGATTTGTAAAAGCCGGCCCTCTTGCTTATAATCTATCTGCGGCCCATCTGACATAGATTCTCCTTGCCCCGCCGTTGCAGGCTGCAGGTTGCGATTCCCAGTTAGACGGCGCGGCCGACAGCCGTCTGGCCGGCAGCCTGATCGTACACGAACGAGCCGTCCTCTCCAATGCTTACATGTATGGAAGACGGCCGTATCCCTTCGGCAAAGGCCGTCAACAGCCGGCGCGAAATATCCGGCAACAATGTGTTGGTCAGGATATTATCCACGTTGCGGGCGCCGCTTTCCACCTCGGTGCAGCGCTTGGCTACTTCCTCCACTAATTTGGCGTCGTAAGTCAGCGACAGCTTGTGGGTTTCCTGCAGACGGCGCTGGATCTTGCCCAACTTCAGGACGATGATCTGCTTCATGGCTTCGTCCTGGATGGGGTAAAACGGCGTGATCACCAACCGGCCCAGAAACGCCGGCTTGAAGACCTTGTCCAACTCCGGCTTCAGGGCCTTGACGAGGCCCTCGGGGCTGGGAGCGGTTTCAGGATCGGCGCAGAGCTTGGCCATGGTGGCGGTGCCGGCGTTCGACGTCAAAATGATGATGGTGTTCTTGAAATCGATGCTGCGGCCTTCCCCGTCTTCCATGTTCCCTTTGTCGAAAACCTGGAAGAAGAGCTCCAGCACGTCGGGATGCGCCTTTTCCACTTCGTCCAGCAGAACCACGGAATAGGGCCGGCGGCGAACCGCTTCGGTGAGAACTCCGCCTTCGCCATAGCCGACGTATCCGGGAGGCGAGCCCTTCAGGGTGGACACCGTATGGGCTTCCTGGAACTCCGACATGTTGATGGTGATGACATTCTTTTCGCCGCCATACAGCAGGTCGGAGAGCGCCAGTGCCGTCTCAGTCTTGCCGACGCCGCTCGGCCCCACCAGCAGGAAGGTTCCCACGGGCTTATTGGGATCGTCGAGGCCGGCGCGCGAAGTTCGAATGCGCTGGGCGATGGCCGAGATGGCGTAATCCTGGCCGATGACGCGCTTGTGCATGTGATCTTCCAGATGCAGCACGATGCCGACCTCATCCTTCAGCATTTTGCCGACAGGGATGCCGGTCCAGCCGGAAACCACTTCGCCGATAATGCCCTGATCCACGCAGACGCGAATCAGCGGCGTTTCGCCCTGCATGGTTTCGAGGTCGGTATTGAGCTTGGCCAATTGCTCGCGCAGACTCACCGCTTCGCCCGAGCCGTTGGCGGAGCCGGCGGCGTGCGCCTCTTCCAACTTGCCGCGGATCTCGCGGATCTGGTTGACCAGCGCGAGTTCTTTTTCGTAGCGCGCCTGCAACGCGGCCAGGCGTTCCTCGGTCTCTTTTTTCTGCGCCGCGAGCGCTTGGAGGCGTTCGCTGTGATCGGCCCCCAGGGCGGCTTCGCGATCCAGAACCCGTGTCTGCACGGCGATGTCGTCGAGGGTTCGATGGCAATCTTCAATCGGCGGCGGGATGGTATTCTGGCCCAAAGCCAGGCGGGCGCAGGTGGTGTCGAGCACGCTCACGGCCTTGTCGGGCAACTGGCGGTCGGGCAGATAGCGGTTCGATAACTTTACGGCCGCGGCGAGGCCTTCATCCAGAATGCGGACATTGTGATGTTTTTCGAGCACGGGGATCAGGCCGCGAAGCATCAACTCGCACTGCTTTTCGCCGGGCTCCTCCACCTTCACCAATTGGAAGCGGCGCGCAAGAGCCGGGTCCTTTTCGAAATATTTCTTGTATTCCGACCAGGTGGTGGCGGCCACGGTCCGCAATTCGCCGCGCGCCAGGGCCGGCTTCAACAGATTGGCGGCGTCGCCCTGGCCTTCCGCGCCGCCGGCGCCGATCATGGTGTGGGCTTCATCGATGAATAGAATGATGGGGGTGGGCGACGACTTCACTTCGTTGATCAAACTCTTCAGGCGATTTTCGAACTCGCCCTTGATGCCCGCGCCGGCCTGCAGCAGCGCCAGGTCGAGGGTGTGCAACTGGACCTTCTTCAGAGGTTCCGGCACATCGCCCGCGGCGATGCGCAGGGCGAAGCCTTCCACCACCGCGGTCTTACCGACACCGGCTTCGCCCACGAGGATGGGGTTATTCTGGCGGCGCCGCGTGAGGATATCGACCACCTGGCGGATTTCGAAATCGCGGCCCAGCACAGGATCGATCTTCCCCTTGCGCGCGTTCTCGGTGAGATTCACGGTGTATTGATCGAGGTTCGGCGTTTTGCCGCCGGCCTTGGGTTTCTGGCCTTCGCGAGCGCCCTCGGCGGCGGCAGCCTGCTGGGTTTCCTCTTCGGATTGCGCCACGATGGCGGCAAAGTCCTTTTTCAGCGCATCGGCGTTTATCTTCTGGAATTCCTTGCTGGCGTCGTTGACGATGCGCGTGAGTTCCTCCACGCTCACCAGCGCCAGGATGCAGTAGCCGGTGCGGACGATGTCGTCGTTGAAATCGAGCGACCCGGCCATCCAGGCCTCTTTCAACATCTTCACCACCGATTCGCTGAGCGCGGGATTGCGGGCGCTACCCGACTTCAGTTTGTCGAGGCTGCGGTTGAGCTCGGACGCCAGCCGGGACTTGTCGATCCCGAAATGACGCGCGATGAACGCGAAATCGGCTCCGCTCGCATCCAGCAGCTTCATCAGGAAGTGCTCGATTTCCACGTTGTAGTGAGTGCGGGAAAGGCACAGGCCAGCCGCTCCTTCCAGTGCATTTCGGGACGTAGGGTTCAGTTTGCCGATTACGGCACGCAAATTTGTCGCCATGTTAAGCCTCTCCAAGTAAAAGAATAGTATCGCCGGGATTGCGGTCGAAATCGCTGCCCGATTTTAACCAGGTTTGCCATCCCAGGCACAAAGCATTTTCAGCCGGAGGACGCAATTCAAGAGCCGGCACGTCCTCGCGGCGCAGAATCAATTGAACTTCAAACTCCAGATCGTACCCGCAAAAACTGCGGACCAGGGCCCGTAACGACGGCCACGCCTTGCCGGTGGGCAGAAAGTCGCGGTACTGTTCGGCGGTCAACGGCCCGAGTTTGAGCCGCAGGCGCGATCCCTGATCCCAAATCTCGTCCCCCACCACGGCGCCGAACCCCAGCGCGGTGGATTCCGGGACCTCGCCCCCGAACACGCACTGGTCGGGCTCCGCGAGAGTGCGCCAAACACCGACGAACGGCTCCAGCTCAACCGGGATATCGAAATAATCGCCCAGCACGGACTCGAGGGCCAGGGCGGACTTGGGGATCAAGCCGAACAACCCGGAGTAGTAGATGAACGCTTCGTCTTCCACCGGCTGGCGGCCGCGGATGCCCTTGGTGCCAAACCCGACCAAGGCATACAGGCACGCGGTCACCGGATCGCCGCGGTCGCGCTCGTAAGCCACGGTAAAGTGATTCTTCTCCCACGCCTGATAAAAAAACGACGTCAGCCGATGGTCGAAGATATCCAGAAACTCCAGCATGGTGCGATCTTTCGCGCGGATTCGCGCGGCGATCAACTCGGTGACGTAATTCGGGAGTGCGCCCAGGGGACCGATCACCCCCATGAAGTTGACGGTCATCCGTGGGCTTTCGCCGGGGTTCTCGGTCAGGGAGTGAATGGAGCTGGGCGGGAAAGAGAGAATGGGGTTCGCGCCGAAGCGCACAACCTCACTATGGGGATGGCTGTAGCGTCCCACGGGCGACTTGCCGGGTTGCAGCCAACCGAGCAGACGCACCGCCTGGAAGAAGTCGAACGAGTAAGGCTCGCGAAAGAGCGATTCGCGCACTTTCTCGAGCGCTACTGTTGAATTCTCCAGCGCTACATCAGAATTTTCTGTCCCGCTCGCGGGGGCCATTGTTTCAGAACTCTCTTTCGTTGTCGTGTTCGTACCACCAATTGGCTGAAGCTGTTCATGGAAGTATACAACCCCAGGAAGACGTCCATGACGGCGGCAAACGTATAGGCGCCGGTACCGGCGAACTGCTCCTCGTCCAATTCCAATTCCACGCGCGTGCCGCGGGCGAAGGTAACGCCATGGGTCGAGGTCAGGCGCGCGAAGTGCGGCTCGCTGCGCAGGTTCAAAATACCATCGATCTGCTTGTCCGCCGAAAGCGATCCGGTGAAATTGTGCAGACGCAGGATTTCACGGAAAGCGTCGCCTCCTTCGGAAACCAGGGAAAGATAATTCAGCGAAAGTTTGGAGATCAGGCGCCAGAGGAGTCCCTTTTGCTCGGGCGGCTGCAAGGCGTCGGTGGGCTTGGTGAGGGCCACGATGCGGGTGATCGGTCCGCCGGTTCCCAATTGAAAATCGCCCTCCTCGTTTCCGAAAGGCAGCCGCGACGGCAGCTCGCCGTTGCTGCAGGTGAGCCGCAACGTGACGGTATCTTTGTCGGGGGTCTTCTTCGAACCCGATAGGTCGACGAACGTGATATACACATCCGACGCCTTGTTGGCCCGCCAGCCGGAGAGCTTGCGCGTGCTGTGCCAGAAGGTCTGGGTGGGGCCGCCGCTGGCGGAATGGCGGTGCGAGAAGAAGGGTTGATAATCGACGGTCTCATTGGATCCGCCCATCACGCCGGTCACTCCATCGATGGAAAAAATATCCAGGGCCTCTTCGCGCCGGGCATCGGCCACGATGCGGTACTCGAATTTCTTTTGCTCCATGAGGATGGGTTCGGCAACCTGTTCGAAGAGGTTCACCGCCGGGGCGCAGCCCAGCCGGAAAGTGCTCTTGGAGACGCCGAGTTCGAGCGATTGCCGGCGGTCGGCGCGTTCAAAATCGGAAAGGTAGAAGAGCAGCTCGATTTTATCCCCAAAGCCCGCGGCGGCCAGCTTCTCGAAGCCGCTCAAGTCCAGGAAGTAGAACTTCTCGGGAAAGGCGAAGTACTCCTCAAGCAGCCGGTATCCCCAGAAAGTTCGCCGCGGAAAGTGGATCAGGCCTTCATCGTTCTTGAAGCCCACATGGCGCAGCGAGCCGGGCGCAAAAACCACGGTCTTCCTGGCGGGCGCCGCCAGATCGCGCGCCATGATCTGAATGCAGTTGTTGCACAACAGCTCCAGCAGGCCGTTGACCACGGTTCCGTCGCCGTGCAGGAACAGCCGCAGCGTCTTGAGATCGAGCTTGGAGAAGTTGACGTCCGGAAAGCAATGGAGTTCGAGGCGAATCACCGCTGAGGCGCCGCTCATGGGCGCGGGCGGCTGGATGCGGTCGGCCGAACGCCAGTCGGCGGATTTGACTTCAAGCGGCCATAAGGTGGTGTCGTAGCAGGTCTGGAATTTGCACGGGGTGCCCGCGACCGGGGCCGAGTAGAGCAACGATCCGCGGGGGATCGGCAAGCCGCTCATGAGCTTTCCCTGTGCCGGGTCGAGGTGGAACTGCACTACCGACGCCGATGGGATGGGACGCAAATAGTAAGGATAGAGGACCGAGAGCAGCGACTCGATCACTTCCGGAAACTCGTCGTCGATTTTGGTGTAAATTCGCGCTGCCAGGAATGCGAAGCCTTCCAGCAGGCGCTCCACGTGCGGATCCTCGCACTTGCCGGCTTCGAGCAGGAGGCGGCCGGCAACCTTGGGATACTTACTCGCAAACTCGGCCCCCAGGTAGCGTAGGTAACTAAGTTCCTGCGAATAGTGGAACAGGAGTTCGTCGCGCACGCTAAGTTTCCTTCACGCTGTACGCGCCCTTGGAAATCTCCAATACGGTATCGAAGGAGATGCGTTCCGGAGCGGGATCGATCATGAGCATCGCTTCCACGTGAAATGTAATCGACTGGTTAGTGGCGCGGAACCGCTCCCGGCTGGTCACCCGGGCGCGGGAAAGCCGGGGTTCGAACTGCTCGATTGCCGCTTCCAGGGAGCGCTGCAGCCGCTGTTGCTGGCTCAAATCCGCTATCGAAACGCTGGAGATGTCCGGAAGGCCGTAAAACAGCACCGACTTGTCAACCTCGGCGCACGATTCGGGGACTTCGATGGGCATGCGGGTGCTGTTGAGAAGCCACTCCAGGTCCCGTTTCACGGCGAGCCGCAATTGCCGCAAAGACTCCGCCCGGCTCATGGGAACCTCAAAACGGTTTTCCGGTTCCAGGTCGATCAATCTGTCGAGAAGACCTTGCTGGACGTTTTTGATGAACTTGGGATTGGCCATCTCAGACCGAGCAGTTCACCGCGCGCACCGGATCGAGCTTGCAGATCCGGGTGTACAACTGCGTTCTCCTTTCGTCGTCGGCCGATGTGAGGCAGTGCATCAGAAGCTCCAGAGGATAGGCGATGGCCTCGCTCGGCTCCCAATCTTCCAGATGGCGCTCTTCGATCTCGGCGGCCAACTGATCGAGCAGCGGTTGCGCCACCTTGCCTTTCCCCGCGGCCATCAGCAGGTGCGCCAATTGGGTGCGCCGCCGGAACCGAGCGCGCCCGCTGCGCTCCGTCGCCAGGATGCCGGTAATGATCCCCAGTCCCTCCGCGGTCCGGCCGTCACGCACAGCTTGCAGCGCTTGCCCGAACTCATCCGATGTGTCGGATGGCGGCGGCTCCTCGGCTTCCAGGAGGGGAGGGTTTTCCTCGACGACATAAGGCTCAGGCTCGGGCAACGCTTCGGGGATGGATTCCGACTCGGGCGTGGATTCCGCGGAGGAAGTCGAATCCCACGAACTGGCGTCGAACGACGGGGTCTCGTCAGCCGCCGGAGTGGCATCGGACGAAGAGGCATCGAACGAAAAATCGCTCGACGAGTCGCTCGATTCGCCGGCTTCCGGCTCCCGCGGCGGCACCGCTTGGTGGATCACGAAGTTCGTGATCCACTCCTGGGTCTCCGGATTCGCGGCCGGTGTATCGTCGGGGAATGTAAGTTCGATGAGGTCGGGCATCATCTCGAGCAGCACTCGCAATTGATTGATCACCACCCGCGCGATGCCCGGCGAGTTCTTCTGTTCGATGGCATTCACGGCGTAGCGCTGCATATCCAGCCAGTAGCGGGCGCACGGCCGTAGCATGGTGGATTCCGTGAGATCCAGAAGCTTGTCCCACTCGCCGTCGGCGGTCAGGCGTTTCAGTTTGACCCGCAGATCGCTTTCGGGCGCCTCGATCGCGGATCGGTCGAGCATGGGGGACTGGAACATGATGCTGGCCCACGCAAAGCCTCGGAGAATCAGATACGGCGCCGGATCTTCGGGGTCTTTGGCGCGCATAGCGCGGCAGATCGATCCCAGTTGCCCCGCGAATCCGTTGACCGCGCCGCGCGGAGCCGCGGTTTCGGCGGGTTCGGCCTCCAATTCCGATGGCGTGGAAGTCTCCACTTCACTCGAGAGCCCGACGGAGAAATCGTCGATCGGTTCGGCCGCCTCTTCCTCCAGCCCGCCTGGTTTTTTCCCGAGAATGATGCGCACGGTTTGCGCAATCTCTTCGATGGCGTCGCGTGTCTTGATAAAGCTGGGGGCGAAGTCGCCGAACTGCATGTCGCAGAAATCGGCGAGCTCCTGCACGGCGTCTTTCCCCTGGTTGAGTTGTTTGTAAATATCCCGCAGCGAACTTACCGAGGTGGCCTCGATCGCCTCGTCGAACTGCTCGGCGGTAATCTTGCCCTCTTTGATGCGGTTTTCGCGCGCCTCCTGCTTCTCGCTGGTATCGGCATCGGCCTCGTAGCCCACGGTGCGCGATTCCTGATACTGGTGCCAGCTCAGCTTGCCCGAGACAATCGGCACGAAGCCCAGGGGTTCGGCGAGCTTCACGCCCAGCCACACCAATGGGGCGGCCCGCACCTCCATATCGCCGTCTTCATCGATGGGCGGATAGAGCGTATCCCAGAACTGTTCCAGCAGATCGTGGAGGAATTGCATGGCCGGCGCCAACGCCGCAAAACCCTCCTTGCGGACGTGAGCGTCCACCAGCCAGACGGCAAGTTGAATATCCTTGCCCTTCTTCGCCAGGGCCTCGCCGGCGAGCTTGATTACCTGGGGGTAGTCGGCGGTCTTGAGGGCGGTTTTCCACTCGCCCTGAGGGACGTCGAGATCCTCTCGCCGGGCCTCTTTTATCTTGTCGGTGACCGGATCGTAACGGAGATTGACGCCGCTCGGATTGTCACCGGGGATTGGGTTCAGCAGATCGTCGCGAAAGGGCATACCCGTCCTTAATCAGGCAGGAGGCGGCGGGACCGAGTCGTTAAACTGCAGCTCGCGGATTTCGAGAATCGGAACGCATTTATCCTCATCCACCACGAATAGTTTTTGACCGTAGGGGATTTCGATGGGATCCACTTCCGCGAGGATCCAGTCGGTCTCGCGGCCGAGTTTCACGGTATCGCGTGTGTGACCCGAGGAAAAAGGATAGAGAACCGGCAGCAGGACCTCGCCGAATTCCTTGCCTTCGAGCGCCGGTCCCGCGGTTATGGTTGCCGAGGCCCACAGCAAATCGCGCAGGTAGCGCGGGGGCCCCATGGTGAGCGTACCGATGTGCGCCAACGGGAGCCAGACGTACTCGCCGGCGATAAACACTTCGAGCCGCGCCCCAATGCGGGGGTCGATATCTTCCAGGGACCAGAACGGTTCCCCATTCAACTTTCCGGCGCGCTTCTTCGGAGGGGGGAAAGCCATTGGGTCGTCATACTGTTTGGCTTCGAAGAAGGCGTGGCGTTTGCGTTCTCCGCTCAGCGCGGATCGGTAGAGGAGCGCTCCCACGGCGGCGTCGGGAGAGGAATCCGAAAGCAGCGTGAGATGTTTTTCCGCCCGGCTGAAGTCGCCCGTAAAACACAGCATCTCGAACAAGAAAGTCCGGCGCCGGGTGTCGCCGGGATGGTCGCGCAGTTCATTGCTTACAGCCTGAATGGCTTCCTGTAGCTTGCCGGCGTGCAAAAGCTCTTGAGCGTTCATTAGAGATTACCTGTTGGCGTCTCGACAATTCCAGGCAGGAATACGGGGCTTTTCGGAGACTCCCCGCCGATCTCCAGCGTGGACTGACCCAGGCCGTTCGAATCCAAAGTTTCGACGCTCCAAAGCCAGACTTTGGGGCTGCTGGTGGAACTTCCGCGGGCACTCTGGCCAATGTATTGCATACCCATCGCTTTGAATTCGAGGGTAAACTGTTCTTGCGGGCGTTTATCGCCTTCGCCTCCGGACCAGGCGACGCCGGTAACCTGGTTGTAGCGGAAAACGTACTGGAGATATAGCAGAGGATCTCCACCCGACTTGCGGATAGCGAGGTTGAGCGTGGGAATGATATCGCCTGTAGAACAGAACTTGTAAAGGCTCGTGCTGGCTTCGTCCACGAATTTGTTGATGGTCAGCGTGCCGAACTTAGGCTTGCCCCTGGATCCGCCGCCGCCGGAGCTTCCGCCGCTCAGTTTTCCTCCCCCGCCGCCGGTGCTGCTTCCGCCGCCCCCGCCCAATCTTTTTGAGACCGTGCCACCCAATTTGACTCCACCCAACAGTCCCGCATTCATTCCCATGGTGGAGCGCGCCGTTTTGCCGCCGCCTCCACTTGCTCCGGCTCCGGCTCCACCGCTCTCACCCCCGCCGCTCTCGCCCTCGCCGGATTGCGAAAGAGTCATACCTTCCGGCATCAGTCCGAAATTGAACGACACAATTTCAAATGCGCCCACCGAACTAAAGTATCTGTCGGTGGTTTCGCCCTGAATCGCCTTGTCGGGGTCCCACATGAAATTGTCGCCAAGCGCCATAGCGTGTCTCCTGGGCTTCCGCCGCCGCTCCCGGGTGGCGAGGCAAGGGGCGGGCTCCGAGCGCCCGCCCCACCCAATTTATCCTTGCGACGCCTTGTCGATATAAGGCTGCGACTCGTCCGGCAAACCGGTCACCGCCAAGGTAGCCGTGTTGTTGGTGGTATTCCACGCAGCTTCCATCTTGGTGCCTTCCCCGCCGGTGGCCGTCTGCTGGATGTACCGGATACCCATGGCGCCGAATTTGAACTTGACCGTCTCTTTGAAACCTTCCTCACCGCCGCCGCCACTCCAATTGATGCCCGTCACGAAGACCTGGCGGAAGCAGTATTGCAGGTAAAGCAGGGGGCTGCCGCCAGCCTTGCGGACGGCCAGCATCACGCTGGGAAAATGCGCGCCCGAGGTGCACGCGTTGAAAAGGGGGCAGCTCGCCTGGTCCACGTTTCGTTCGATCTGGAACTCATCGAATTTGACCTTGCCGGCGCTGGCGCCGCCCGTTGAGGAGCTGCTGGTTTCGGCTTGGGTGACGCCGAAACTGAAACTCGTAATCTCCAAGGCCGAGGTCTTATTGCTAAAGGTTCCCTTGGCCGGGCTGCTGGACGTGGCGAACCAGTGGTCCGCAGTTTCCCCTTCCGGCTGTGTGCCGGCTGTAGTCAACATGCTTCCGGTTGCGGGTTTTGAAAAATATAAGAAATTATCTGCTGGCATTACAATCTCTCCTCATGCTCTAACACTCTACTGCTGGACCGACAGGAACGACGGCGCGGAGCCAGTCAGCTCTGCCACATCCAAAGTAGGTTTATTCTTGAGAACGCTCCAGTAGGCTGAAATCGGCACACCGGCGCCGCCGGTGGGCAACTGGCGGGCATACTGGATTCCCATAACGCCAAACTTGAACTTAATGGTTTCCTTGGGCATTTCGTCGCCGCCGCCGCCGCTCCAGTTGATACCCGTCACAAACACCATGCGGAAGATATATTGCAAGTACAAGAGGTTGCTGCCTCCAGCCTTGCGATTGGCCAGCATCACGGTAGGAAAGTGAGCCCCCGCGCAGCAGGCTTGATAGAGCGGAACGCTGGCCAAATCCACGTATTTTTCGATCTGGATCTCTTCGAACTTGACCTTGCCCGCGCCCGAACCGGTACCCGCGGATGAGGTCGTCTCAGCCTGCGCTACTCCGAAACTTACAGACAGGCACTCGAGTGCGTTCTTAGTTGAAAAGAATTTATCGGTAGTCTCGCCTTGCGGTTGTGTGGATTTCCCGGTCAGATTGCCGCCTGTGGCCGCTGAGGGAAACCAAATAAAATTATCGGCTGCCATTGAAACTCCTCCTGAAATTTAGGTCGATTTTCCCACTTCGGACACATCGCCCCCTGGAGGGTCGTGCGCCCAAAGGAACTTCCGATGGACACAACCCGGGCATGCCGCCCGGCCCGTGTCCACCGGTCTACTTGTCCTTGCCAATCTACTTGTCCTTGCCAGTCATTCTATGCGGCGGGTGGCGGCAGATCTGCCACCAGGCGCATGGAGACGCTTAACTCATCCAACTGGAAGTGAGGCTTGAGAAATGCCACCGCGCGGTATGCGCCCGGCTTTCCCGGCACCTCAACCACATCCACGCGGGCCTCTGAAAGCGGGTGGCTGGCCTTGGCTTCCGCGGGAGCGCTGCCATCTATGACGTATCCCATGATCCAGCGGTTTAAGAAAGATTCGCACTCGTTGCGGCTCATGAAGCTGCCGATCTTGTCGCGCATCATGGCCTTCAAATAGTGAGCGAAACGGGATACTGCCAGAATGTAACTGAGATTGGTCGCCAGGCGCGCGTTGGCTGTGGCGGCATCGGTGTCGTACTTCTTGGCCTTCTGCGCGGATTGCACGCTGAAAAACGCGGCGTAGTCGGTGTTCTTGCAGTGCACCAGGGGCACGAACCCGAGATCCGCCAGTTCCTTCTCGCGGCGATCTGTGATCTGCGCTTCCGTGGGGCACTTCATGGCGATGTCGCCTTCGTCGGTATGGAAATTGTGGACCGTCAGGCCCTCCACCTTGCCGCCGCCCTCCACGCCGCGGATGGTCGCGCACCAATTGTATTTGGCAAACGATTCCGTAATGCGCGCTCCCAAAGCCCAGGCGGCATTGCCCCACAGGTATTTGTTGTGGTCGGTGCCGTCGACGGCCTCTTCGTAATCGAACTCATCCACCGGGCGGGTGTCCTTTCCGTAAGGATCCCGCATGAGGATGTGCGGCAGCGTCAAAGCCAGATAACGGGAGTCGTCCGAAGTGCGGAAGCTCTTCCACTTGGCGTACTCGGTGGTGTCGAAGATCTTGGCCAAGTCGCGCGGCTGGCCCAGCTCAGTGAAGCTATCGAGGTTGAAGAGGCTGGAGGTGGCCGCGGTGAGGAACGGCGCATGCGCAGCCGCGGCCACTTGCGATACCTTCTCCATGAGTTCCATGTCCTCGGGGCCCTTGCCGAATTCGTAATCGCCTATCAGAGCTCCGAAGGGATGGCCGCCGAAGATGCCGTATTCTTCTTCGTATACCTTCTTGAACATGGCGCTCTGGTCGAATTCGGAAGCGCGCTGAAGATCGCGCAGCAGATCCTTTTTCGAGCAATTGAGGACCTTGATCTTCATGTTCTCGCCGGTTTCGGAATGATCCAGGAGATACTTCAGTCCGCGCCAACTGGATTCCAGCTTTTGGAATTGCGGGTGGTGCAGAACTTCGTTGAGTTGTATCGAGATCAGGTGGTCGATCTGCGCGATGCGGGCGTTGATCATGGCTTCGGAATCGCGCGAGAGCCCCATGTTCCCTTCCAGGAACTGGGCCACGAACTCGCGCACCATATCCTTGCCGCGGTCTTTCTGCTCGGGATCGCGCGCCAGCCGTCCTTCTTCGACGATCTGGTCGAGCAGCGAGATTTCCTTCGATTCCGCCGGCGCGGCGCCGGAGGCGGCGGCAGCCTTCTTGGCTTCCTTACTCATGTGCGCCCTCCTTTTCAGTCTTGGCTGCGGCGATCTCGCCCTTCAGCCTGTCCAACTGGGCCGAGTCGCGCAGGGCGGCCTGCAAAAGGTCGTCCAGCTTGTCATTGCCCTGCAGACTGCCGCGCAAATCCGAAAGTTTGGTCCTCAACTCCAGAAGATCGTTGAGGGGTTTGATCTGTTTGGCGACCTGGGTCGGTTGAAAATCATCCATGCTCCGGAATTTCAAATTGACCCGTACCTGGCCAGCCTCGGGATCGTCACTGATTTTGTTTTCGACCGAAAAAGCCAGGTGCGGCTTCATTGCGGCCAAAACCGAATCAAAGTTATCCGGGTTGACTTCCACGAACTTGCGATCCTTCAGGCGAGGCAGCGGTTCCTCCGGTTGGCCGGTGAAATCGCCAAATACGCCCATCACGAAAGGCAGTTCTTTCTTTTCGATTGCACCGCCAGTTTCCACATCGTAGGTGATGTGGACGCGCGGCGAACGAACTCGATCCAGCTTGTGTTGTAAACTTTCCGCCATGTCGAAATTCCTCTGAGGAGCAGAGCCCCCAGGCGGCCCAATAGCCGCGAGGGGCAATCTATCCCAGGGCATCAAGATATCACTTTTGTTTGAGCGAGACAACTCTTGTTTGAATATCGCGTACTAGTGGCGGGAAATCGTCCGCTTGGAGGAAAACCCAACAATGGAAAGCTCCGGCCCGCCGGCCCTTGCCATTTCGCAAAGGACGTGGTTCCATAGAAGGCATTTGCAGGATAAGGGGGACGAATGTCGCGGATTGCCGGTTCCAGTTTAAGCGAAGTTCACCTGGGAGAACAAGCCGAGGCCGATCCCGTGGAACTCGATCAGGAACGGCCCTTTCGAATTCTCCTGGCAGGCGATTTCTCCGGGAGATCCTGGCGCGATAACCCGCCCGGTCCATTCACGCCGCAGCGCATCGATCGCGACAATTTCGACGATGTCCTGGCATCCATGAAGGTGAGCCTGGATCTTCACGGCATCACCCTTTCGTTTCGCGAATTCGAGGACTTTCACCCGGACCGTATCTACCAGTCCGCGCCCATCTTCCGGGACCTGGACCGGCGCCTGCAAACACCCGCCCTGCCTCCGGCAGCCGCCTCGGCTCGCGCGCCTTCCTCGGGTTCCCTGCTGGATCAAATGGTGGACGAGCAGGATCCCGGACCGGCAGCCCCGGTCTCCTGGCACGACGCCGAGGATCTGACATCTTTTATCCAGCGAGCCACCAAAGGCCACTTAGAACCACGTCCCGATCCGGGGAACCAACAGCGCACCGCCCAACGCGAAGCGCTCGCCACCCAATTATTGCAGGGAATCCTGCATCATCCCCGCATGCAGGCGATGGAGGCGGCCTGGCGGGCGGTCTTCATGCTGATCCGCGGACTTGACAGCGATAGTAACCTCCAGCTATATGTGCTGGACATCACCTTACCTGAGTTAGTCTCGGAAATGGGTACCGTCCAGAAAGAACTCCGCCGAAAAGGCCCCTGGGCCCTCATCGCGGGGAATTACATCTTCGCCCAAACCGAACTGGACGCCCAGGTGCTTCGGCGTCTGGCCGCCTTGGCAAGCTCGCTGGGGGCGCCCTTCCTGGCCGAGGCGCAACTCCCCCGCGAGGCCACCGACTCAGCCTGGACCGAACTGCGGCATTCCCCGGATGCTCCGTGGATCGGCCTGGCGCTGCCCCGTTTCCTGTTGCGCCTGCCGTACGGCAAGGACACCGACGCCATCGACAGCTTCCCCTTCGAAGAGATGCCGCGGAGCGAACATGGCTCTTACCTGTGGGGCAATCCAGCCTTCTTTTGCGCCTACCTTCTGGGTCAGTCGTTTCTCGAACAGGGTTGGGAAATGACGCGCATCGCGCGCCGCATCGACGGCCTTCCCCTGCATGTCTACCGCGAAGACGGAGAACCGGTGGCCAAACCATGCGCCGAGATTCTCATGACCGAAAAAGATGCCATGAGCCTGCTCGATGCCGGTTTCATGCCGGTGGCTTCGTTGAAGGAACAACCCGCCGCCATGGTCGTCCGTTTCCAGTCCATTGCAGAGCCGTTGGCGCCGCTGGCGGGACTGAGGTAGTCTGCTGGGGCGGTCTTCAGCCCGCCACTTGAGTTTGAACTAACTGCTCACCGCAGAGCCGCAGAGACGCGGAGAAAAAATGCAAAAACACGTGGGAGAGCGCAGAGGGGGCAGAGGTAACCGGCGTTTCCCCGAATGAATTCGTCCCCGCAGCCTGCACTCCGTTCTCTGCTTTCGGGAAACGCCGGTTACCTCTGCCCCCTCTGCGCCCCAACCCGGGGAAGACGCGGAGGCCGCAAATGCGTAAACGTTCGGTTCTCGCAGTTTTCTCCGCGCCTCTGCGCCTCCGCGGTGAAATAAACCGGCTCGCCGTTTTGATATGCTAAAGTCGCGATGACTTACGAGGCGGGCGCGCGCATCGGCGACTACCAGGTCGTCGAGCGTATCGGCGCGGGGGGGATGGGGGCGGTCTACAAGGTCCGCAATCTGATCACCGACCGCGTGGAAGCCATGAAGGTGCTGCTGCCCGATCTGCGCCAGGCGGCCGATCTGGCGGAACGCTTCAGCCGCGAAATCAAAGTCCACGCCAGCCTGGTGCATCCTAACATCGCCTCTCTGCATACCGCCATGCGGGTGGAACACCAGCTTTTGATGCTCATGGAGTTTGTGGAGGGTACCAGCCTGGCCGAGAGGCTGCGCCAGGGACCCATGCAGGTGCTGGAGAGCGTTGGCTACATCTGCCAGGTGCTGTCCGCCTTGAGCTACGCCCACGAGCGGGGCATCATCCACCGCGATATCAAGCCGGCCAACATTATGGTCACCCCGTCGCGCACCGTCAAGCTCATGGACTTCGGCATCGCCACCACCACCGACAGCGGAAGCCTGCAGAACCGGCTTACGGCCGCCGGGACGGCGCTGGGCTCAGTTCACTACATGTCCCCGGAGCAGGTAAAGGCCGGTGCGCCGGACGCCCGCTCCGACCTCTATTCCCTGGGCATCACGTTCTACGAAATGATCACCGGGCAATGCCCCATCCGCGGCAACAGCGAGTACGAGATCATGGCGGCGCACCTTGCCATCATGCCTCCGCCTCCCACCGAGCTCAATCCGTTTCTTCCGCCGGCGCTCTCCGCCATCATTCTTAAGTCGATTGAAAAGCGGCCAGACGATCGCTTCCAAACGGCCGCGGAATTCCGCGTGAGACTGGAATCGCTGATGTCCGGTGTGACTCCGAGCGCGGCGCAGCCGGCGATGGCAACCGGCTCGCGGCCCGATGTCCCGGTCCGTGCCGCCACTCCGCCCTCCGGCACAGCCATCTTGAGCCCCGGCGTACTGGAAGCCACGGTAAAAGATCTGGCCGTCTACATCGGCCCCATGGCGAAGATCATCGTCAATCGCGCGGCCAAACAGGCGCAAAGTCCGAAGCAGTTGTACGAGGCCGTGGCGGCGGAGATTCCGTCCCCCGTGGATCGCGCCAAGTTCCTGGCCAAGCGCGGCGCGTGACCTGTCTCCGGCCAACTTGTCCTGAAGAAAGCCTGCAAGCTATTGATTCTACAAGAAACGAGGCGAATTTTCAGGACATCATGTCCTGAGATGCCGCTGGCTACTCGCCCTCCAGCATCTTCATCGCCTTCGCCATGCTGATGCGCATGCGGTCGAACGACCCGGCCAGCACGGAAATCTCGTCGTTTCCGTGCACCGGAAGTTCGGGAGCGTCGAGTTCGCCTTTGCTGATACGGTCCGCCATCTCCGAGAGTTTCGAAACCGGGCGCACCACAATCAGGATGAGCGCCAGATCCACGGCGATCAGGGTGACCAGGGCCACCAGGCACATATCGGTCAGCAGATTACGGAAGGCGCTGTCAGCCATTCTGATCGGCAGAGACGCGGGCACGGAAACGATCTGCGCGCCCACTACCTCGTTCGGTTGCCACCCGAATCCATTGGTATTGCCATAGATGGCGACCATGGCGGGGGGCGCTGCCGCCGCCGTGGAGTGACAGGACAGACAAGGCGGGCCGGCGACGATGGGTTGCGCCAGGTACCATGAGGTTCCCGCGACAGTGTTGCGCGATCCCTTCCAGCTCTTGAGGGCGGGATTGTCGCGGAAAATGTGGATGATGTCGGCCTCCCAATCGGCCGGACGGTCGCGTGGGTTGGTGGGATTGAGGGTCGCCTCCTTGTAGCTGTACTCGGGATATTTGGCGCGCAGATAATTGAAACTTTCAGTGGCGGCGTAAGCCGGAACCGTCTGGGGATGGAAGGTGTCCTGGAATTTCTCCCCGCTCAATAGCGGCTTGATCTGCTTGGTAGTGTAGTCGCGCATCGAAAGCGCGGTCTCCATCATCAATTGCGCGTTCTGAATGACTTCATCGGTGGCGTTCTTCTGCAGAAAGCCGTGTGCCATGTAGGCTGCGGCGGCAAATCCGATTCCAAAAACGATCACAAATACCAGGGTGAATTTCGCGACCAGCTTCATAGTTTTCCCTAAGAGTGCGGCAGCCGCCAGCATACAGATTCCCGCGTGTTTTGTAAAGCTGGCCGGCGCGCCGATTGTAGAGGGTCAAGGATAGCGGAACCGCCGCTTTGGGGTGCTTGCCGCGCAAGCTTCCCCTCAAGCGTCCCAGCTCAAATATACCGGTCACGGTTTGGCGAGGCCAGGGGTCGCGCCCGAAGATTCGCGGGACACGCAGGCCCACGCCCCATCAGGCTGCTTGCGAAACACCGCACGGCCAGTTCCATGGCTTCCCTCGGCGGCAAAGATGGCTTGGCCCACGGCGTTGTAATCGATATGCCACGTATACTGGCCCTCGGCGGACGTCTCTCCCATTTCCCCCAGGAATAGCTTGTCGACGCTGTCGAATTGAACCTGCCCCACCTTCAACTTCTGCCCCGATTCGTCGATGAATTTCCTGAACTTCGGCGTAAAGGAATATTCATAAATGGTCAGCGCTATCGGGCCGGCCGATCCTACATGATGCACCACGACAGGGCCGACCAGATCGAAATTGGCGCCGCCATTGCCTGTCGGCTGGACACGCCAGGTGTTGGTGCCTTCGGCCGGGGTTGAGCATGGATAGAAGTAGCCAGAGTGCCAAAATCTCAAAATGAGGCTACCGTCCGTATTGAGGCTTCCAGAAATGTTGCCGTCAGCGAGACAGGATCCGCCAGCAGCGGGGTACCTGTAGCTTCCGCTAATGGCGCCTGTTGCTTGTTGCCACGAAAGAGTGATTGGATGAAATCCATTCCCATCAGCTTTTGCGTCACCTTCGTAGTTCCCCGTAAGGTTCGGATAAGAATGAGTCTCTGCTGTTTTCTTCATCAAGCCCGCCTTCAGCAGGCGATGGAAAAGAGCTTCTCCGCTAGCGACGGACTCCGCCGCCGGAGATCCCGCGGGAGCCTCATTACTTCTCACGAACTGATCCGGTTCGTAGTCCGTAAAGGTCTTGACACTCGTAAGTGCCGCCAGCCGCGCATAAGGAATCGTCTCTCCCTCTCTTTCCCCCGCCTGGAACTGCGCCCACAATAATTTCTTGGCGCTGGACGGCGTCAAATTCTTCGATGAGTTGCATCCGGTCAGCAGGGCCGCGACCACGGTTAACAATGCCAATAACGTCTTCATATCCTGCCTCCAAACCTTATTCGGTTTCCGCCAGTTCCCAAAAAACCCGCGAATGCTGGGAACCCCTGTTAAATGGTGCTTGTACCATGTTGCCTCCTTTAAAGCTGGGGCGAATTACGGCCGGTATCCGCGTGTGCTGCCCGCGCATCCTGATTGCCACTTCCGCCAGGCCGTCCCGGATCTGCCCGAGCGTCTCGTACATCCTGAAGAACAAAATCAAGAGCTCGCAATAGACCCGCGCGAAAACTAACCTGGCTACCCCGCCATAAGAGGAAGAGAGGCCGGAGCCGATTCGGATCAGGCCTGCAACGCCAACGACGCCCGCGCCAATCCAGAATAACGTCCGGACGATGACCGGCGCGATCATCTTCTTGAACGTGAGCAATTCGCGTAAGTCCGGCTCCCTTCGCGCGAGACCACTTCTGCTTCACGCGCCCTGTCCAAACCCCCGCGGTTAGCGCCTCCAACCGCCCGATAGCTAGGCAGACCGGCTTCATGTTGAGCGAAGTCTATTTTGCGGCTTCGACCATCGCCTTGATCACCGCCGCGCTGACGCCGCTTTGCTTCAACTGGATGAGTGCGTCTGTCGAAGTGTCAAACTGACATTTGGAACTGCTAATCTTCGCGATAATAAGTGCGTCGTCAAAACCGGCCTTAACCATTTTGATGACGTCCTGGTTCTGCAAGACGCTTGCACTGGGAGCGGCCGGCGCGGACTGTTCCCGCAAGATCCAGGTCTGACCGCTACCGTCAGTGAGATTGCTGCCTTGCAAAGTAGCCGTGGTCTTGGTGCTTGTTTCGCGGATGGTGAGTTCCATGGCGTTGCCAGTGACGGCAAACGTGCCATGGTAGGTCTGGCCGGCCTCTTGTAGGGAGAAAGAGTTGTCGGCATTCAACTGGAGTTGGTCCGCCGGGGTTTGGGCGTTTACATAGGTGGCTGGCAGCCGCAGCAGCGGCATAACGGAAGGCAAGCTTTCTTTTTCCGGATGCATATCCTTCTTGCCGATCGCTCGCAGGTCGAAATTGACTGAAACGGGAGCACCCTCAGTGGTACGGATGTTATTCACGCTGTCCACATCCTGGCCGTTTACACTGCAAGTCAGGTTGTACGTACCGGCCGGCAGTGTGTAAATGAAGTGCCCGTTCCTGCCGGTCATGAGCCGATAGTGTCCATTGAGATCCACTCGATCGATTCTAATCACCGCGCCGGCAAGCGGGGCGCCATTCGGGCCTTTGACATCGCCCTCCAGGCTGGAAGTCTGGGCAAGTGCCACGCCCCCTAGGAACATGGCCATAGCGAACCCGCTTGCCAGTTTTGACAGTCTGCATCGCATAGTCACTAATGTCTCCTTACCTCTTCGATATCACGTGTCGCCGGCATGCTTTCGATGGGCGCACACTATTTTCCGGCCCCAACGATTGCCTTCAGCACCGCTGCGCTGACGACAGCCGATGAACGCTGCTAATAGCCAAGTTCTATTCATATTGATTGTCTCCCAAACAGGCTTAAACGCGCCCTACTCGTGGTTGCCAAAACTCGCCTAGTTGGCGATCCCTCCTTGTCTGACCTGCGCCTCAAGCTTGGCGGCGTCGGTTTCTTGCGCCACGAGCTGCGATTCCGCATCCGCGACGGGAGTTATAGTCCCTTCCTCTACGGAACGGGCGCCAGCGCCCGGGCCGCTCGGCAGACCCCTCGCCTGGTTGTCGGCCAGCATCTTCAATCCTGAATCGAGCTGCTCCCGGAACTGGTTGTGCATCTCTTGCAGATCCGCCAGTTGGACCGTCGTCCCGGAATCGGCCGCGCAGTCTCCGGGTTTGCTGCTTACAACATCCACCGCGACGCCACCGTCAGGCGTCACGTCTTTACCTTTTCGCTGGATAACGTCTCCGGGAGTCAGCGAGCACGCCTGATTCGGGACGGCAGTTACGTCAAGATTCGACGAAACGACGAAGAATCTCTGGTTCAGCGCCGGCGGCAGTTGTTCGGCTCCGGGAACGGTTTGCTGCGTACCGGACGATGTGGGCTCCGCCGCAGCCGCCTTCTCCGCCGCAAGCTGCTGCCTGACTTCGTCCGCGATCAGCGCCTTCATTTCCGGCGAAAGCGTAGCGGCTGTCGGCTGCACGTCAGATGGAGGTGGTGGGGCTTGACCGCCATTTCCTGCTTGCTGGCTTTCGTAAGCGAGTCTTAAGTTCTCCGCAAGCAGGTAGTCTGTCAACCACAAATCCGGGGAGGCGTAAGTCGAATATGGCGTGAAGTAGCCTGCATAGAAGCCGAACCAGGGCGCCGGTGTCGCCAACCCAAACCATGCATAACGCACGGGTGCGCCCCACGGAGTGACGGCCCATCCATAGAAACCGGGGCCATAGTAGACCGCAGTCACGTAACGGTAGTAAGCGACGCCGTGGTAGCGGTATTCACGATAAACGTGCGCATAGGACCGCCCGCCGACGACGTATGTTCGCGAAATGTAGCCAGGCCGTCCGGCAACGGCACGTTCGACGAAGCCGCGATGCGGCCCGTAGCTGACCACGCGTGCGCCCGGACGTCCGGTTTCGACTAGCCTCGCGCCACCGGGTCCGCGATTGACCACCATCTTGTTGCTGCCGGCCAGACCGCGGGGAGCTTCGATCCTGTGTACCTCGCCGCGCGCGTTCGTCGTGACCGTCTGGCCATTGGCGTTGTGGAACTCCGTGCGCCCGCCCGGCAGGGTCCTCGCTTGGTCGCCCGGACGGTTCACGTAATGGGTGGGGCCTGTGCTGCCGCGAGCCGCGCCTCCCGCGCCACTAAGTCCGCCGCCGGCCGTTGTAGTTCCGCTGCCACCACGGGCTCCCGCGCCAGTTGTCGTGGTTCCGGTACCACCACGGGCTCCTGCGGCCGGCGCCGCCTTAGCCGGTGCTGGCGCAGGCTTTGCCGGAGCGGGTTTTGCCGGTGCCGCACTATTAGTCTTGGCCTTATCTTGGCTGGCCCGAACTTCCCCGGGTGCCCAAGCGAAACCGACGGCGAGAAAGACTCCCGCGGAAACCATATTCGCAACTGTTTTTCGCAAATTCACGGCTGCCTCCAACGGAACTTGTATTCTTGATTCCACTTCAAAGAACGAAAGCGCGCTCACAATTCCATACAACCCTACACAAATTTCTTACTCGGGCGGTCTGGATTCGCCAGACTGCTTCTCATACGTCGATGCTGTCGCCATCCAGGTCTCCAGCACTCTGCCCGCGTCGAACTCTACCGCCTCGCCTGCTCCTAGCAGCCGGAGATTTGCTTCGCCGGCCGCGCCTCTCAGCCGGTAATGTGCTCCTGCTGCTAGGAATTCCAAGATCTGGACCGACCTCTTGCCATTTCTGACGGTCATGGTCCCCGAGACTTCAGTGTTCCGGCCGAGCAACGTCGCACCAGACTGCGTGACCGGCAGAAGCACCACACCGCGGAACTCGGACACTCCATCCGTCGGCGGCCGCACGGACTTCAACGCAATCCACACGCGAGTGCCGGCGTCAAGCCTAATCACGGGTGGAGCAGGAACTGCCGGCGAATGCTCCTCTTTTGCCTCAGGCGCACGTGCAACTCCCCGAGAGGCCACTATCGACCTCAGTCCGGACGGCGTTGCCCGGTTGGAAGGCGGCACGCCCGACCGCGCTGAAGCAATCGAAGGGGCCGAGCCAGAGGTTTCCGCGGTCTCGACGCCGCGCTCGCCTCGCGCAGATGGAGAAATCGGCGCCGATTCTCCTGGGAGGGCTTGCACCGGCTCGGGTGGAGAAGAACCGGATGCCTTTCCCGGATTGTTTGGAGCCGGTAGCGCAAGGGCCGCATTCTCAGTAGGGCGGGCGCCACCTTGCGGCGCGGCCGGGGGAGCGGCCGATGGGGCTATCCCTTTAGGCGCGTTTGACGCGATGGAGCCCCCTTCCGTTGGCTTCGGCGGCTGGGGACTCCGGGAGATTTGCGCCTCTCCCGTTAGTTCTGCCTCTGAGGCTTTCTGCCCCGCGACGGGCTGTGAGGGGGCTACAGTCGCCGGCAACCTCTGAAGTTCAGCAGTTACCTGCTGGGGGCGGCGAACGGAGATTCGGCCAGCCCAAAAGGAGCCAATCACCAGCGCGAGGGTGGCGGCTGGAACCAGCGCCCATCGCCACTGCCGAAAAACACTCGGCCCTGTCAGCCTCGTCCACAAAAGGCGTACACCAGATGCTCTGACGCGATCGCGTTCGTGTTGAACGGCAGCCTCCGACGCCAGAAAACTCTCCAGCCAGTTGTCGAGCCGCTTTTCCGTTTGTCTCCACTCGGCGTCATGCTCGGTGAGAATCGGGGCATCAAACCTTTCCATGCGCTGCTGGAGGTCCCTGCAGTCCGGACATCCCGATGCGTGTTCCGCCATGGCTTTTTTCATAGCTCCGCTGGTATCGTCATCGGAAGCCGCCAGGAATGCCGCAGCCTCCGGACAGGGAGCGGTACCGGACCGCTGCCCCAGCAACTGGATGATCTTCTCGAGAAGGTTTTCTTCGTTCCAACCGGTCATTTCAATTGGGGCATCCCGTCTTCCTGTCGGAAGTCCTTTGTGTGAATCGCTCTGCCCAAAGGCCTGATGATGTCGTTCAGTCCACTCGATAGAGACTACATTCCACTCTTGAAACGGATGAACCGACTAAATTCCATACGTGCGGGCAAAAAAAACCGGCCCAGCCGAACAGGCTATCAGCTCTTTGCGAGCGCCCCTTCCGTCTTTCGCCAGAGCATTCGCCGGCCGTTCTGAATGTGGGATTTCACCACACCGATCGTCAACCCGGTCCGCTCTGCGGTTTCCTCGTAAGAGAACCCTTCGATTTTCAGCTCTAGGCACCGCCGCTGCTCGATGGGAAGCAACCTCATTTCTTGCCAGACCCGCCCAGCCATCAGGCGCGCCTCACAAGATGAATCGAGATGGTTCGAAGATGTCCATTCCGCCAAGCCGATCTCATCGATACCAGTCTCGCGGCGGCGTCTTCGCCACTCGTCAATGCACACATTTTTCGCTATGCGCATCAGCCACCCCGGGAAATCGCCTTTGTGGAAACTACTGATGTTCCGGTAGGCCCTGAGGAATGTTTCTTGAGTCGCGTCTTCGGCCGCTTGGCAGTCGGAGAAGAAGCCTCGGCAAGCATAGAACACCTTCTTGCGATATCGCGCGAAGAGTTCCGCAAAGCACTCGTTGTCCCCAGCTTGCGCCGCGCCTCGGGCAAGTTCCTCATCCGGTAGCGGTGTCATGGGCTGTCGTATGGCTATCCGGGGGCTGCCCTAATCCGGCACAGCCCAAAATGGCGAGCGGGCCTCCTCGTTAGTCAACAATCCGCGAACGAACCTCGCCAGTAGGCTAACGAGATATAAAGATCTGAATATCCAGCATACCGAGTTACCATCTGTCAAGCAAGAGCACCAACGGCAGCTCATCGGTGCTATCGATGGTTCATCGATGCGCTAGCAGGCTGCGGAAAAGCCCGTCAACCGCTTGCTTACGCACGCGGCTCAGAAACGCGCTCCTTCTTTTCCAGGCACTTACAAAGCCGGGCCCAGGGGCCACCGCGTGAGGGAGCGATCCCGAAATGCCCTTTTTCCGCAACCTGCTAGACTGATTCTCATGATCGGACGCCCCCGGGACGCGGAAGCCGCGCCTTACTATTTCACTTACATCAACCAGGTGGCCGGCGACGATGTCCTGGCGGTCATCGAAAGCCAACTGGACGAATCGCTGGCCTTGTTCACGGGAATTTCCGAGGGGACATCGCTCCACCGCTATGCGCCGGAAAAATGGAGCATCCGCCAGGTGCTGAACCACGTCACCGACACCGAACGCGCCTTTGCGTTTCGCGCTCTCTGGTTCGCCCGCGGCTTCACCACTCCCCTGCCCGGCTACGATCAGAACATCGCCGCATCCGGCGCCGCGGCCGACAGCGTCCCGTGGTCCGCCCACGTGGAGGAGTTCCGGCGAGTGCGCCTGTCTACCGTCTCGCTCTACCGCAATATGCCCCCGGAAGCGTGGACGCGCTCCGGCATTGCCAGCGACAATCCCTTCACCGTCCGCGCCCTGGCCTTCATCGTCGCGGGACACCTGGCGCATCACGTGGCCATCCTGCGGGAACGATATCTGTGAAAGATGAAATCTTCGGCGGTGGCTGAAATGCCGCCGCTCCGAGCGAATCTTAGGATATCGGCGTTCATCGGCGTTTATCGGCGGCTAATAGATTTTTCTTGAAAGTTCGCGCAAAGCCGGCACAGCATTATGAGCCGCCGATAAACGCCGATGAACGCCGATTTGAAGCCGGTGGATTTGAACTGTCGAACTCCTTAATGGAGCGTCGATTAGAATCCCTCCACCAATCGCCCTTAACACGCGCCATTTCCGGGACTGAGAAATTGGCTCGCAACGCGTACCGTAGCCGCGCGCGGCACTTTGATCTTCCCCAGCGATTCTGGTACGTTGGGTGCCATGCCGTTACTCGAGCCCGTGATTTGGGCCAAAGGTACCGTTCTCAATCCACAACACCTGCAAATCCAAGACCGGTTCCTGGTGGACTCGCTGCAGTTTCAGTTACAGGCTCTGAACTTCCGGCCGTGGGGTTTTCAGCGGCTGCGCCTTGACCAGCAGACCCTCGCTACCGGCACGGTGACCCTTTCGGAAGCTGCCGGAATCCTGCCCGACGGGTTGCTCTTCGACATTCCCGAGTCCGATCCCGCGCCGTCTCCGCGGTCGATTGCCGACCGTTTTCCGCCCGACCAGGAAACCCTCGCCGTATACCTCGCCATTCCGCATTACCGCGAGCAGGGTTTGAATGTGGCCAACGGCACGCGCGACGTCGAGGCCAGGTATCGCGCCGAGGTCGCCATGATCCGCGACGATAACACCGGACAATCGGAACGGCCGGTGATGATGGCGCGCAAGAATTTCCGCCTCCTGGTGGAGGGCGAGAGCCAGGAGGGGATTTCCGTGATGCAGGTGGCCACCGTCCGCAAGACTCCCGCCGGCGTGTTTCAAGTGGACCCCCATTTTGTGGCTCCCATGCTGAACCTCAGCGCCAGCGACTACCTGCTGTCCATCGCCCGGCGCCTGGTGGAAATCCTGTCCGCCAAAAGCAGCACCCTCTCCGGTTCGCGGCGCCAGAAGAATCAGAGCCTGGCAGACTTCACCGCCTCCGATATCGCCAATTTCTGGCTTCTCTACACCATCAACACCGCGTTCCCCACCATCAGCCACCTGTTCGAGACACGCGGCGGACATCCCGAGGCGCTGTTCTCCGCCATGCTGCAATTGGCCGGATCGCTCACCACCTTCTCGCAGAAAATCCACCCGCGCGACCTGCCGGTCTACGATCACGAAAACTTGGGCGGCTGTTTCACCGATCTCGATGAGAAGCTGCGGTTCCTGCTGGAAACCGTGGTGCCGAGCAATTTCGTTTCCCTGCCGCTCAAACTGGTGTCGCCGAATATTTACGCCACTTCCATCGACAAGGACGAATACCTGCGCAACACCCGCATGTATCTCGCGGTGTGCGCCGACACCAGCCAGGCCGATATCATCGGACGGGCTCCGAACCTGATCAAGATCTGCTCCGGCGACCACATCGAGTTGCTGGTGCAAAGGGCCCTGGCTGGCGTTCCGCTGATCCATTCCGTGAGCCCCCCGAGCGCCATCCCGCTGAAGCTGAATTATCAGTATTTCAGCCTGAGTCAGAGCGGCGGTCCGTGGGAAACCATCGTGCGCGCCCGCAATCTGGCGGCGTACGTTCCCGGCGAATTTCCGAACCCGCAGTTGGAGCTGATCATCTTGCTGCCCGCCGCGAGTTAGTAGCTAGTCGCGAAATGCCGTTCGGCGGCGGAGCAACCCCTCCCTCACGGTCGGGGCTCCGATGGCGTCACTGATAATACGAGACTTCCGATCAGAGCCGCGACCGTTAGGGAGCGGCCTTACGCGCAGGGACCGAGTTTTGCGACAGAAACCAGCTACTTCACAATCAGGTACACGATCAAAACCAGCGCCAGCACCACTGCGAGTCCGATCAGAATCCACAGCAGGTAATTAGTTTTCTTCTTGGGGATCGGCGGTCTGGCGGGTCTTTTAACTGCCTTGGGCGCGGGAGGCTCCGGCGGTGCGGGGGCCGGCGCCTTGAACATCTTGGTGAATTCGCTGGGACCCTGCTGGGCGGGGGCTGCCGATTGCGCCTGTTGCGCCTGGAATGCGCGGGTGGCGTCGCCGGTGGCCTGCTGTCGCTGTGGAGGCGCCGCCAGCGGCTGGCCGGCCAATCCCTGCGGAGCAGCCTGCGATTCCAGCATGCGCGTGAATTCGCCGGCCTCTTTGAAACCGCCCGGCGTGGACGGAGGAAACATCGAAGGCGCCGGTGCAGGTGCGGAACCTCTGCCAGGAGGCAACGGCGATTGCAGCATGCGGGTGAACTCACCCGGCTCCGCGGCGCCCAGCGGCGAAGCTCCTGCCCCGCCCGGCATGGACGGAGGAAACATTGACGGTCCTGGTGCGGCGGGACCTCTGCCAGGAGCCAGCGGCGATTGCAGCATGCGCGTGAATTCGCCCGGCTCCGCGGCGGAGAGAGGCGAACTCCCAGCGGCGGCCACACGAGGCGGCGGCGCTGACTGCGCCTGCAAGAGGCGCGTGAATTCTCCGGGCTCCGATGGCGGCGGAGGTGGGGACGCCCCTTGAGCTGGCGCGGCCGGCTGCGAGCGCAACAGCCGCGTGAACTCGCCAGGTTCTGATGGCGGTGGGGGTACGACAGGAGCGGCGGGAGATACTGGAACCGCGGGCGTCGTCGCCTGCTCCGCCCGAAACAGTCGCGTGAACTCGCCGGGTTCCGAGGGCGGCGGGGGAGCGGCAGGAGCGGCGGGAGATACCGGAACCGCGGGCGTCGTCTGTTGCGCCCGCAACAATCGCGTGAACTCGCCGGGTTCCGATGGCGGCGGCGGAGCGGCGGGCGCCACTGGAACCGCGGGCGGCGCCTGCTGCGCCCGCAACAATCGCGTGAACTCGCCGGATTCCGATGGCGGCGGCGGAGCGGCAGGAGCGGCGGGAGATACTGGAACCGCGGGCGTCGACGTCTGCTGCGCCCGCAACAATCGCGTGAACTCGCCGGGTTCCGAGGGCGGCGGCGGAGCGGCGGGAGATACAGGGGCCGCGGGCGTCGTCTGCTGCGCCCGCAACAATCGCGTGAACTCGCCAGATTCCGATGGCGGCGGAGCCGCAGGAGCGGCGGGAGCCGCTGGAACCGCGGGCGTCGTCGTCTGCTGCGCCCGCAACAATCGCGTGAACTCGCCGGGTTCCGACGGCGGAGGCGGAGCCGCAGGAGCGGCGGGAGCCGCAGGAGCGGCGGGAGCCGCAGGCGCCGCCTGCTGCGCCCGCAACAGTGGCGCAAACTCGCCGGGTTCCGAGGGCGGCGGCGGGGCAGGTGCGGTAGGCGCTACTTGTGCTGCCGGCGACGGCTGCGATCGAAACAGTCGCGTGAATTCGCCCGGCTCCGATGGCGGCGGAGCAACCGGAGCGGCCGGCGGCGTCGGCGTCGGGGGCGGCACGGGCTGCGCGCGCAAAAGCCGCGTAAATTCGCCCGGTTCCGCCGCCGGCGGCGCGGCTTGGGTATTGGGCGAGTCGAGATTCGCCAGCAGCCTTGAGAATTCCGCTGCGTCCGGGCCTCCGGGAGACACCGGAACTTGCGGCGCGGGCGCAGCCGGTTCCGGCTGTCGCTGCCCCAGGATGACCGCCTCGGGCTGCGGCGCCTGCCCCCGCGTTCCCCACGCCGGGACTTTCCAGGCTCTCACGCGGGTGGCATCGTTCGGATTGGCCGCCTTCTCAGCCGCGATTTTGGCCTTTAGACTCGCCACCCACTGCCGCAGCGGCGGATTCCCGGCTAGCACGTCGGTAACCACGTAGGGCGTGCCGTTTTGGTCGCCGGTCTCCACGAAGCAGACCTGGTATTCCGGCGGAAGGGTGGAAATCTCCGCCAACAGCGCTTCATTGGCGAGGTTGCGCCCCCCGGCGAGCAAATGTATGGTAACGGACCTTCCCGTGGCAATCTCCCGGCCGGACAATGCATGGTCGGTCTGACCCGGGGCACTGGCGATCCGCCCCGTCAACTGGAACCTTTGATCGAAACTCATGGATTTCCCCATACGCGCCATGGACTTAGCAGAGCCATTCCAGACTCTGCGAGGCCGCCATAGCGACTATGCTGCGTGCCTCAAGGCCCCTGCATATGATACAGTATCCCTGCTGCGAAATTCGCGATTCAACTCCGGCGCGAGAAAACGGCACGTCCAATTGCCCTATGAGATCCCTGTCCCAAGTGGTGTGGTCGGAGGGCATGTACCTCGGTCCTCACGAGTTTCAGGCGCAAGCACGCTATTTTGAAGATGCCATCCACTTCGCCGCGGCCGCATTATGGTTCCAGTGTTACGGCCTCATCGGATGCACCCTGGATAGCGACGCGTTGCGCAATGGAACGGTTAGTCTGGTGCATGCTTCCGGTATCTTCCCCGATGGCACGCCGTTCCACATGCCGCAATCCGACGCCGTCCCCACCGTCCGTCAAATCGCCGATCTGTTCCCTCCCACCCGCGATACCCTGACCGTTTTTCTGGGCATCCGCGAACGCAAAGCCGGCGCGCGCAATTGCGCCGTTGGCGGAGATCCGGGCGATTCACGGTATTTCGCCGAGCTCCGCAACTTCAACGACGAAACCAGCGGCGGAGACAGCCGCCAGGTGACCATCCGGCGTAAGAACATCCGCCTGCTGCTCGAATCCGAGCTCACCGACAATACCGTCGCTCTTCCCCTGGCGCGCTTGCGGCGCGATGGCTCCGGCCATTTCATTTTCGACCCGCTGTTCGTGCCTCCGTGCCTGGAAATTACGGCCAGCGAGCAACTCATGCTCATGCTGCGCCGGCTCATCGAGATTTTGGAAAGCAAGAGCAGCGCCCTCAGCCGCAACAAGTCCGGAGGCGGCGGTATGGCCGAATTTTCGTCCCGCGACCTGGCCAATTTCTGGCTCATGCACGCCGTCAATTCCGGCCTGGCAACGCTGCGCCATTTGTGGATTTCCAAGCGCGGCCACCCCGAGCAGCTCTTCATGGAAATGTCGCGCCTGGGCGGCGCTTTGTGCACCTTCGCCCTCGATTCCCATCCGCGCACGCTGCCGATATACGATCACCGCAACCTGGGCGAGTGCTTCGAAAAGCTCGACGAGCACATACGCACGCACCTCGAGACCATCGTTCCCACCAATTGCGTCTCCATCGCGCTCACCAAAGTGGCGGACTATTTCTACGAGGGCGAAATCAGCGATTCGCGCGTTCTCGGCCGCGCCCGCTGGGTATTGGGAATTCACGCCGCCGTGGGCGAGGCCGAACTCATCGAGCGCGCTCCGCAATTGGTAAAACTCTGTTCCGCTAAATTTGTGGGCGAATTGGTAAGACGCGCCATGTCGGGCCTGGCCCTGACCCATCTGCCGGCGCCGCCGCCGGCTATCCCCACACGAGTGGAAACGCAGTATTTTGGCGTCTCCAGGGACGGTCCGTTCTGGGACCACATTGTACAAACCCACCGGGTCGGCATTTACGTACCAGGCGAAGTGACCGATGCGGAGCTCGAACTCTTAGTAATCCTGGATAAATAGACAGGTAAGTAAACAGGCACGTAAAGGACCCTCTGCCATGACACCTAGCACCGCCGGTTCCAGCGCAACCCGCACCGATAATCTCGCGCTTATCTTCCAGGAAGTTCTCACCGCCATCGTTCGCCTGCGTTCCAACCGGCAGGAACTTTCGGATGCGGAGTCCTTTCGCTTCTACATGCGGGAGGCCATCAAAACCGCAATTCAGGAGGCCCGCAACCAGGGCGGCTACAACGCCGACGATATCAAAATGGCCACCCTCGCCCTGACCGGTTTCCTGGATGAATCGGTGCTCAACCTGCGCAATCCCATGTTCGCCGATTGGCCGCGCAAACCCCTCCAGGAAGAACTCTTCGGCATCCACATGGCGGGCGAAATCTTCTTCCGCAATCTGGAACAACTCATGGGCCGCGCCGATTCGGCCGACCTGGCCGACCTTCTCGAGGTGCACTACCTCTGCCTCCTGCTGGGATACGGCGGCCGCTATAGCATCGGCGGCAAGGGCGAATTGCAAGCCATCACCACCGCCACCGGAGACCGGATCCGCCGGATTCGCGGCGCCTCCTACGACCCTTTTATGGAGATTCTCACCGAACCCGAAGTGGTGAAGGCCACCGAAGATCCGTGGGTCAAGAAATTCCTGATCGCGGCGGTGGCTTGCTTCGTGCTGGTGCTGGTTCTATTCGTAACTTTCAAGATCACGTTGGGGTCGAGCGCCTCCGAAGTGCGCGCCGCGGCCGCGGATTCGAAGATCTAGGGGGCTTGCGATGAATAAGAAGAACTTCATCATCATCGGTTCCATCCTGGCAGCGTTCGGGATTGCCGTCACGTGGATCGGCTCCAACATCCAGAAAGTTCCGGGGATGGCCCACGCCGATCCATTTGTGGTGCAAGCCATCGTCCTGGTGATCGGTATCCTTTCAGCGGCGGTGGTGACTTGGATCATGACCAGGGGGGAAAAAAAACCCGCTGGCGCTGAAGGTGGCGGAACAGCCGAGGCGCCGGAGGAGGTCACCGATATCGACGAACTGCTCGCCGAGGCCGAAGCGCGGCTCGCCGTGGCGCAGCAGGAGAAGGATTCCAAATTAGGCAAACTGCCCGCGATCGTTCTCTTGGGCGAACCCGGCACTGCCAAGACCACCACCATGGTGCAGTCCGGCTGCGAGCCGGAATCCCTGGCCGGCCAGGTGTACGAAGAGAACAACATTCTGCCCACCCCCGCCGCCAATTTCTGGTTCGCCCACCACACCGTCTTCGTGGAGATGGCCGGCAAGCTCCTGGGCGATTCCGACGCATGGAAAAGCCTCATCGGCCGCCTGCAGCCTCCCAAAGCAGCCGCCTTGCTGGGCACCGCCGAGCAGGTTCCGCGCGCCGCTTTGGTCTGCGTCGATGCCGAAGCCCTCACTTCTCCCAGCCCCGATCCGCTGGCTGCGTCCGCCCGCAAATTGCGCGCCCAGTTGGCCGAGATTTCCCAGCTCCTGGGCATCAACCTGCCGGTGTACGTGCTCTTCACGCGCAGCGACCGCCTTCTTTTCTTCACCGAATATTTCAGCAAGTTGAACAACGAGGAAGCCACGCGAATTCTCGGCACCACGCTGCCCATCGTGCAGGATCGCAAAGGCATCTACGCCGAGGAGGAGACCACCCGCCTGGCCGGCGCGTTCGAAAAGCTGTTCCGCAAGCTCTGCAATGCGCGGCCCACGTTCTTGTCGCGTGAAAACGACACCCTGCAGCAGGCCGGAATGTACGAATTTCCGCGCGAATTCCGCAAGATCCATCAGGCGCTGGTGCGCTTCCTGGTGGAGGTGTGCCGCCCCAGCCAGTTGACCGTAGGGCCGTTCCTCCGCGGCTTCTACTTTTCCGGCGTTCGCCCCATTATGGTGAACGAAGTGGCGCCCGCCGCTCCGGTGGCCGGAAGCCAGGCCGCCGGCGGCCGCATAGGGGCCACCGGCATGTTCCGCGCCGCGGCCGGAGTGGCGCCGCCCGGAGGCGGCCAGCGTATCATAGGCCAGCGAAAAGTGCCGCAGTGGCTCTTCCTGAGCCATTTCTTCAACGATCTGCTGCTGGCCGATACCGCCGCCAAGGGCGCCAGCGCCAGCAGCATTCGGGCCAGTATGCCGCGCCGCATTTTGCTGCTCGCCGCGACCGTGTTGTGCCTGCTGTACAGCTTCGCGCTGCTGGTCTCTTTCGGCAAGAACCGCACCCTGGCCAACAACGTGAAACAGGCTTCGCAAGGTATCACCACGGCGGCACTGCCCGCGGGCGAAGCGGCCTCCCTCGACTCGCTGAAGCGCCTGGAAGCCCTGCGGCAATCGCTCGAAGTTCTCACCAAATACAACCGCTCCGGCGCACCCTGGAGCTATCGCTGGGGCCTCTACATCGGCAACGATCTTTACCCCGACGTTCGCAAACTCTACTTCGCTGATTTCCGCCGCTTGCTGCTCGCGCCAACCCAGGACACCATCGTGGCCTCCCTGCACAGTCTTCCCGATACTCCCGGGCCGGCAGACGATTACACACCGCCCTACAAGAGCCTCAAAGCGTACCTGGAAACCACTTCGAACCACGATAAGGCTACCCACGATTTCCTGCCGCCAGTATTGCTGGAGCGCTGGAGCGCCAGCCGCAATGTGGATCCCGAGCGCGAGCAACTGGCGCAGAAGCAATTCGACTTTTACAGCGACGAGCTCAAGATCGCCAACCCTTATTCGAGCGACAACGATGCCGCGTCCATCGGCAACGCGAGGCACTATCTGTCGCAGTTCGGCGGCCTCCAGCGCGTCTACCAGGCTATGCTGGCGGATGCCGCCAAGGCGGGCCAGCCGATCAATTTCAATAAGCGCTTCCCCGGCTCGGCCGACGAAGTCGTCGACACTTACGATGTCGCGGCCGCATTCACCAAGCCGGGCTGGGACTTCATGAAGACCGCGCTCCGCGACCCCGGAAAATACTTCGAGGGGGAAGCGTGGGTGCTGGGCCCACAGAGCGCGTCCGATATCGATCGCACCAAACTCGCGCAGCAGTTGGCCAGCATGTATTACCAGGATTACTTGAAGGAATGGCGCGCTTACATGAAAGCTGCCAGGGTGCTGCCCTACGCCAGCCTGCCGGACGCTTCCAAGAAGCTCAGCGTCACCTCCGGCAATCAATCGCCGCTGCTCGAACTCTTCTGGCTGGCCTCGCAGAATACCGCGGTGGACGTGCCGGACGTCGCCAACGCCTTCCAGCCGGTACAAGCCGTGGTGCCGCCATCGAGCGTCGAAAAATATTTCGCTCCGCCGAACCAGACCTACATGGGCACCCTGGTGACCTTGCAGGGATCCCTGGACAGCCTGGTGCAGCAGTCCACCAACGATGCCGCCAAAAACACGACGCTAGCCAACGCCACTGCCGCGCACGGTGCGGCGAAACAAGTGTCGCTGACCTTCAACCCCGACGCCTCGCCGGCCAAGATGGACGGCACGGTGCTGAAGCTGATGGAAGATCCCATCACCTACGTGGAGAACCTTCTGCGCTCTCTCGGTCCCGCGACGCTGAACGCCAACGGCAGAAATTTCTGCGCCGAATATCGGGCCATGTTCAACAAGTTCCCGTTCAATCGCACGTCGAAGGTGGACGCCACGGTTGACGATGTCAACAGTATCTTCAAGAATCCGGATGGCAAATTCTGGAAGTTTTACAACGACAATCTGGCCAAGCTGCTTCCCAAGCCGAATTACGTTCCAACCACCGTGGATGGGGTGAATTTGACCCCGGCCTTCGTCTCCTTCTTCAAGCAGGCCGCGGCCTTCGGCGATTCTCTCTACGCCGGCAACACGCCCGATCCGCACTTCAGCTACACGCTCAAGTCGGTGCAGAGCGACGGTATCGAGGGTGCTGTCCTCAATCTGGATGGCCAGCAAATCTCGTATTCCGGCTCGAATATGGTATCCAAGACGCTCAACTGGCAGGGTTCGGGGACCCATGGAGTGAAGGCCACGTACAGACGTGGCGGGGACAACGACTGGGACAGCGAGGAGGGCCTCTGGTCCATCTTCAAGTTCTTCTATCAAGCCGACCGTACGGTGCCCGCGGGAGGCGGCTACATTCTGGAATGGGTGATGCGCAGCGGCCGGGATTCCAAGCCTGTGACAATCGAAGGCGGCAAGGAGCTAACGGTCCGCTTCCAGGCCGACGTCCCCATGTTCCAGAAGGACTTTTTCGCCCGGCTCGCGTGCGTGGCCGACGTGGCGAAGCAGTAAGGCGGACGCAGACACGACGCGGGGGTCCGAGCGGTCTTCCGTGTGATCCCACACCACGAGGCTTGGCGTGTACCGAATGTCATTAGCGGCCTTCGGCCTAGCTTCGGCGAGGTGACACGCATGCAGCGAGTTTGGAAGAGGCTCACGCAGGAACAGGTTCTCGTGGGCGGGAAGATCATGGCTATGGAGTCTCGCATAATCTAGTGACAACACCGCTCCCTTACGGCCGCGGCTCTGCACGTAGCTGCAAACACGAGGCAACCGTAACAGAGCTGCGACCGTAAGGGAGCGGTTGCTGGGACTGAACAGTCGGAACCCCAAAAAGGTTAAGCATCCCTTATCCGATACCGGCAACTTATCGGTCAATGGGGAGTTTATCCTCAATGGTGAGGCGTTTTTCCCGCTTACGTAACCTGATAGACTTTGGAGACGTACCATGAACATGTCGATAGGGAAGTTAAATCGCGCCTTTACAGGCGTTTTTCTTGGACTGATACTCTGTGCCGCGCCCGGATTTGCGCAGCGTCCGGCGAACCGAAGGACGCAGCACCCGCAACAGCCGCAGATCCGTAAGACGCCAAATTCGAAGGGCCGCGGACTGCGATTCGCCCCCAACCGCTACATCCTGTTCCTCGGAGACGAACCCGTAGCGGCGCACTTTGCCACGCACGATCAACTGCAGACCGCCGCGGCCATTTCCTACCGGCAGCAGATCGAGTCGCGGCAGCAATCCGTGATGCAGGATCTGGCCGGCCGCAAGATTCAGGTAGCCGGGTCGGTCTCCGTGGTAATGAATGCCATCTTCGTGGTGGCCACTCCCGACCGTCTGGCCGAACTGCGGAGCGTGCCGGGCGTGATCGGGGTGATGCCCGAACGCAGCATCCAACCGGACCTGAACAAGGCTACTACGCTGGCCAACGCGCCGGCCGCCTGGGCCCAATCCGCCATCGGCGGGCAGGGCAACGCCGGCAGCGGAATCAAAATCGCCATCCTCGATACCGGCATCGACGCCGGCAGCGTTCACACCAACCCGGCGTTTAACGATGCCGGATTCAATGCGCCTTCCGGTTTCCCCAAGTGCAATACGGCTGTTAGCGGAACGCCCAGCGACTGCGGCTTGTACACAAATAACAAAGTGATCGTGGCGCGCAGTTACGTATCCATGACCGCCACCGGCAACTGCGCCGCGGCCGGCGTCACGGGCCCCTGCTCCAGCGCGGGAACAGCTACCGCCGCCGATTCCATGCCCGACGATTACTCGGCGCGCGACCGCGACGGTCACGGTTCGGCGGTCGCGGCCGTGGCGGCCGCGGTGCAGAACAGCGCGGGAACGGTCGCGTTCAGCGGCATGGCGCCCAAGGCATACCTCGGAAGCTACAAAATATATGGCAGCGACGGAGTCAGCTATAGCCCTCCCGAGAGCGTCATAATCAAAGCTCTCGACGATGCCGTGAGCGATGGCATGAACGTTGTCAATTTCTCCTCCGGCACTCCCGCTTTCGCCGCCGCGAAGGATGACGTGCAGTGCGGAAACGCCACCGGGGTATGGTGCGATCCCCTGGCCCATGCGTTTGAAGTGGCCGCCGAGAATGGCACGGTAATTACGGCAGCGGCGGGGAATTTCGGGGGCGACCCTTATGGGGACCTCTATTACAACACCATCCTTTCGCCCGCCACCGCGCCTTCCGTCATCAGCGTCGGCGCCACCATCAACTCGCACGTGTTTAATCCAACGGTATCGGTCAATGGCTCGGTACCCGCCAACCTCAAGAACATTACCGCCGGGCTGGGCGACTCCTACTTTTCTCCGTCCATTGTCGGGGCCAACTCCGGTGTGTTGGTGGATATAACGCAGCCGCCCATCAACGACAGCGGACAGGCCTGCTCCGCCTTGCCTGCCGGTTCCCTGACCGACGCGTACGCGCTGATTCAACGGAGCCCCACCGGGACGGGTTGCAGCTTCGACACCAAGGCCCAGAACGCCGTGGCCGCGGGCGCAATCGGCATCGTTTTCTACATGGCCGACGCCTCGACCCTGCCAAATCCTTTTGGCACGATCTGCTATGCCAACACCAATGACGAATGCGACATGTACGGGCCTGCGGCGATGATCTCGCTCAGCGACGGCCAGAACGTCAAGGCGTATATCGATGCCAACCCGGGGACCACGGTGACCATCGATACCGCGGGCGCGGAAGAAGCTTTGCCTAACACTTCGGCGGTGAACAATCTCGCCAGTTATTCCTCCGAGGGGCCGGCCATTGACGGGTCTATCAAGCCCGACATGGTGGCAACCGGCGGCTTCGACGATTACCAGTCGTTTGACCCCAGCGCCACGAATGGGATGTATACCGTAGGCCAAAGTTACGATCCCAACGGCGAGCTTTACACCACTAATGGCTTTGCAGCGGCCAACGGGACCAGTTTTGCCGCACCGATGGTGGCCGGGACGGCGGCCCTGGTGATACAGGCGCATCCCAAATGGACAGCCGCCCAGGTCAAGTCGGCTCTGGTGAATTATGCGGACCAGACCGTAACTTCGGATGACAACGGCAATACGGTGGATGTCCAGGAGATTGGCGCGGGGCTGCTGGATGCCAACGCGGCCGTCACGGCGTCGGTCACGGCAGTGCCGTCCACCCTTTCGTTCGGTTACCTCGCCACCGGAACTACCCTGCCGAAGACCATTCCCGTAACGGTGAGTAACTTAGGGACAACCTCGGTCACGCTGGCAGCGGCGGTTGTGGCTGTTAATTCCGCTACGGGTGCTACCGTGAGCGTCTCCTCATCAAGCCTCACGGTGGCAGCCGGTGCTACGGGCAGCCTGACGGTATCGCTGAGCGGCTCGGTACCGGCGGGGGGCGAATACAGCGGGGCGGTCACTCTGACTTCGTCGAGTCCGGCGATCAGCCTGCGGTTGCCCTATATGTTCCTGGTCGGCGACGGATTGTCCCCCGTGGTGAATCCGCTGTTCGATCTGGGGGACTGGCAGGTCAACGGCTACACGTTATCTTACGGAGCGGTAAACCAGGACATCGGACCGCTTCCCGTGCAAGTCCTCGATGAGTTGGGGGTGCCGATTGCCGGAACGTCGGTGAGTTATACCGTCGGTCCTACGAACGGGACCGTCACCCTGAAACCCATACAGGGAACCCCGGGCAGCACCGGCAGCGTTGCGCCGTTCCAACCGCCACTCTGTTCGCCTAGCACTTCCAGCTCCACTTTGACGTGCACTACCAACAATTACGGCCTCGTGGGGGTGGAACTGGTGGACGGCTCGACGGCGGTCGGCGACAATGGGGCCACTGTCGATATATGCTACCCCGCCGGCGCGTGCGCGTCGGCGCAGGTCGATATCACGGACTACGTGAGCATCATACCCGCGCCGGTCCTTACCTCCGTCACGGATGACGCTGCTTATGGAAGCACCATAGCGCCGGGATCGTATATAACGCTCTTCGGCTCAACCCTGGTCGACCCCAATTACCTGTCCAATCCCACCACCGGAGACAAAGTCGATGTCACGTTCAGCAGCGGACGCCTGCCGCTGACGTGGGACTACGTGACGGTGAGTTTCGACGCCCCGGCTTCCGGCAGCCTGCCGGCCATCAGCGTCCCGGGATACGTGGAGTACGTTAATGTCGGCCAAATCAACGCATTTGTGCCTTGGGAGCTGGAAAACTATCCCTCGGTAAATGTGAAGATGACCTATGCCGGGTCGGATCCGATTTTCAGCAACGTGATCAGCAAAGTGCCGGTCAGCAACTACACGCCGGCTTTTTTCATGTACAACAGCGGCAGCGTGTTCATCGCGGACGCCTTGGACAATACCACTTACGCGCTCATCACTACGGCTAATCCGGCGACCCCCGGGGAAGTGCTGCAACTATACTGCAACGGACTCGGCCCAACGACTAACCAGCCGGCCAGCGGAAATCCCGCGCCATCGGGATCCCTCGCCAACCTGGCTCAGACCACCACGCCTGTAACCGTTTCGATCGGCGGGCAGAGCGCCCAGGTGCTTTTTGCCGGACTGGAGCCGCCGTACGTCGGCCTCTACCTGGTGGACATCATCGTGCCGTCCGGGGTCGCCGCGGGCAACCAGCCGATTACCGTATCGGTGGGCGGGAAGACGTCGCCCGGCTCCATCACGGCGAGCGGCACGACGTACCAGATCGTGCTGCCCATCAAGTGATGCGGGCTTCCTGATATACTCGTCATTCTCGATATGGCGAATCCGAAATACGCGGCTTCCGATAAGCCGGTTCCGGTAGCGGAGCTGGTAGCCACGCTCAGCGACGGCACCAAGGTCAAGCGGCGCACGCCGCGGATGCGTGCGTGCAACGAAAAAGACGACAAGGGCAAGCTGTGCGCCGGGCATCTGAAGCGGTGGTATTTCTTCGGCGACGAAGTGAAATCCAAATTCGGCGCGGAGGCGGAGATCTATCGCTGCGAGCATTGCAAGACGCTCTACCTGCCGAATCTGGAAGAGGAGCCGCGCACCGGCACGCTGAGTTACTAAGCTGGGCCGGAGGCCCGGAAATCCCTGCGGGATTTGGAGGACAGAAGTCAGAAGCGGCCCCTTCGGGTCCGTGAAGTCAGAATGAGAACCCGGCTCTGCAAAGGTCTATCCTTAGAGCCGTTCTCCACTGGAAAGCTCGCGGGAGACGGCCGTCAGAATCAGCCCTCGCGGCGCCAGGTTTTCATTCTGTCTTCTGACTTCTGACTTCTGTCTCCCATATCGCGAAGCGATATCCGGAGGCGCGGCCTCCGGCTTCCGGGCACAGCCCCAAAAAGAAAAACCGCATCGGACCTGTCCCCAGACTTACGGGACCAATCCGATGCGGCTCGCCCTGGGTTGGGCTGGGGTATGGCGTCGGGCTATCTGGTTCTACTACTTGTGTCGCACCATTCCTGGCCAGGTCCGCGTCCTATTATTCCTCGCCAGAAACGCCAGATAACTACCGCTACCGAAACCCCCGGTGAGAACTCTTTTGAAACCGTCCGGCAAAAAACCCCTCTGCGGCAACCAACAAGGGAAACGAACGAGCAAAACCTGTTGCAAACATCGGCTCCCGCAAGCACGGTGTCTTCGCCCCGCCCATTCCTTTTCCCCCGGCCTGTTGCTGCAGAGGGCAGGTTTGAAAGGTCATTTCGCCAATTCAGCACCATATGCAGCAATCGGCTGACCACCTGTCAACATCCCTAAACCGGCGTTGTTTCAGTAACATGAACAGCGAGCTACGGTTCCCGCCTGTAGAGCCGTGGGCGGAGCGTGTGTCGCTATGACACAATCAGGACTGATGGCCAGAGAATCCGGGATTGTGCTGGCGCTTGGTTGCGCGTGTTTCCTATTGGCGCAGCCGCCACTCGTGGCGCAGACCACCGACGACGACGAACCGATCGTGGTTTCCACCGAGCATCCCCGGCTGTTGTTGCGACCGTCACGGTTGCGCCTGCTGCGCCGCGAACGAGAGCGGAAGTCGCTCCGCTGGGAACAATTTCAGTTGTTGCTGGCGGGCCACGCCGCCATGCCGGAAACCGGCTTCGCCAAAGCGCTCTACTACCAGGTGGCCGGCGACGTTGCGGCTGGGCGCGAAGCCGTCGCGTGGGCTTTCGGTCCAGCCACCGACCTCCGGCAGGAGGCGCTGGTCTACGATTGGTGCCAGGATCTGCTCAGCGAGCCGCAGAAGCGCGATCTGGCGGCCCGGATGCAAAGCGGCATGGCCGGCACGGCTTCGAACGACGCCATTGCGGCAGTGGACGCGCGGGTGATGGCGGCGGTGGCGCTTTTCGACCACGTGCCGCAAACTCCCCAGCAGGAGTTGGAACGCGATGTTCGCGGCTGGTGGATCCGAAAAATGGCGCCCGCACTGGCCGCCGGACGCGGCGTGGTGGCGCGGGACGATGCGTACCCGCTTTATGAGCTGATGCACGTACTCCGCGACAACACCAACGTGGACTTGCGAGAGTCCGCGGGGCCGTTTTTCCGGAACTTCCCCACCGAACACCTGGTGAGCTACTACCCCGCCCCCATGGAAGCGCCTGAGAACGATTACTATATCGGCGCCGCGCGGCGCACGGGCGAGCCCGACCTGCGCGCGGCGGCGCTCTCGCGCGCGGCCGAGCTGGCCATGGTGGCCTACGACCCCAACGGGGCGGACACGCAATTGCTGCAGGGCTGGCTGATGCACGACCGCTACCTGCTGCGCGGGGCGTTTGGCGTGCCCTACGAGTTTCTATGGGCCAACCCGTATCAGCCCGGGCTGAGCTACGACCACACCCCGACGGTCTGGCACAACGCCGATTTCGGCCGCCTGTTCGTTCGCTCCGCTTGGGACGATGCGGCCGATTGGTTCGGCTATTTCGACGGCGCGATGCAAGTTTTCCGGAATGGCCGCGTGACCGCGCTAGACCCGGCTCATCCGCCGGCGACCTTGCTGCTGCACACGGCAGCAGTCTGCTTCGGACGCACCGCGCGCCGATTCCGCGTCACCGTGGACGAGGGCAGCGCGGTATTCATCGTGAACCTGGAGCCCCGCCACACCTACGAGGTGGAAGTGGACGACCAGGAATTGTACGAAGCTGACACGGACTCGGGCGGCATACTCGAACTGGAGGTGCCGGCGGGGAAAGAAGTGGGGGTGAGGATCGAGTAGCGCGAGGGCTCTAGCACTCGCCTGGCGGGCTGAAGCCCGCGCCACCACAGGATCAAGGTGCCTTGGGTGGGGCGGGCTTTAGCCGTGGTTTTAGTCCGCCAGTCCAGGGACGCAGGCCCTGGCTAGAACGCCCATCGCCACAGACTCGCGCCCACGGTGTAGCCGGCTCCTACCGCGGCGAGCAACGCCAGATCGCCTTTCTTGAGGCGGCCTTCCTGGATGGCGTCGCGGGTGGCCAGCGGAATGGTGGCGGCCGTGGTGTTCCCGTAGCGGTCGATATTGATCAGCACTTTCTCGGGGGCGATGCCCAATCTGTCGCCGGCCGCGGTAATGATGCGTTTGTTCGCCTGGTGGGGAATCATGACGGCCACATCTTCGCCGGTCAGACCGTTGCGGGCCAACAGGTCGCGGCAGGTTTCGTACATTTTGCGAACGGCGTACTTGAAAACCTGCGAACCGTCCTGGTGGACGTAGTGCAAGCGCTGCTCCACGGTGTCGTGGGAAGCCGGCAAGCGGCTGCCGCCCGCGGGCATCTTGAGGGCATCCCCGCCGGAGCCGTCTATTTCGCCCAGAAAATCGATGAAGCCCAAGCCGTCCTCACCGTCCGCCACCGGTTCGATGAGCACTGCTCCGGCGCCATCGCCGAACAGAACGCAGGTGGCGCGGTCGGTATAGTCGATGATGCGGCTCATGGTATCGGCGCCGATCACCAGAACTTTCTTGTGCGTGCCGGCGGTCACCAGATGGGCCCCCACGGTAGAACCATAGACGAAGCTGGAGCAGGCCGCGATGAGGTCGAAGCCCCAGGCGCCGCGCGCGCCGATGCCGTTTTGTACCAGGCAGGCAGTCGACGGGAACATGAAATCGGGAGTCACGGTGCACACGATGATGGCGTTCACCTCGGCCGGGTCCACGCCGCGTTGTGCCAGTGCGCATTTGGCGGCGTGGATAGCCATGTCGGAGGTCGCCATGTCCTTGGCGGCGATGTGCCGTTCCCGGATTCCGGTGCGCTCTAGAATCCACTGATTATTGGTCTCTACCAGCTTCTCCAGGTCCTGGTTGGTGAGAAGTCCGGGCGGGGTATAGCACCCCAATGCGCTGATTTTCGCCTTTGGCAAATTGGTTTGTCCTTTAAGGATTCAGGGTAACCCATCGGGGTGTCAGGAATCCAACCGGCGCGCTACCCTAGGGGGAGATGTCCGACTTCGAGGGAACGCTCCTGCCCGGCTTTCAGAGTTCTTTGTTTTTTGAAACGCCGGAGGAGATTTACGCGCGAGTATTTCGGGAACTGAAGCCGCGCACGGCGGTGCCGGAGCTGCATGTGGAGTTCTGCCGCTTCGCCAACGCCGATAGCTTCATCCGGCTAGAGAACGGGTGTCTGCGGGTGCGGATTTCGGACCTCCTGGCGGCGGCGCCGGCGCCGGTTACGGAGGCCCTGGCGTATATTCTGATCGGAAAGCTGTATCGCAAGCCGGTGGCGCGCCTGTATCACCACCGCTACCGGTTGTATCTGAACCGGCGCGACATGCGCCGCCAGGCGAACCTGGTGCGGCAGATCCGGGGGCGCAAGTTCGTCTCCGGGCCGAAAGGCGCGGTTTACAACCTGGAAGAGATCTTCGAGCGGCTCAACCGGCAGTTTTTCGACGGCCTGCTGGGGATGCCGCGCCTGGGCTGGAGCCGGGGAGTTTCGCGGAGCATGTTGGGACACTTCGACCCTTCGCACAATGCTATTGTCGTGAGCCGGATTTTCGATCAACCGGGCCGGCCGGTGCTGGCATTAGAATACGTGATGTTTCACGAAATGTTGCACTTGCAATATCCGGTGGATCACAATGGGGCGCGCAGGAGGGTACACACGAAGGAATTCCGGGAAGCGGAAAAGAAATTCCCACAAGTGAAAGAGGCCAAAGAAATATTAAAGCGGCTGTAGCGGCTGAGGAGAACCAGCCGCTACAGCCACCCGGAGGACCGGGAAAAGAGACATCTCTCAGGCACCCGCTGTAAGGGTAACCGGAACCAGGCTTCGCAACTCCAAGCGCATCAGGTCGAAATTCTTAACCAGACCCGTCACATCAACCCCGCACAGCCCCCAACGGTACAGGAATAGGCGGCAATAAACCAATCCCATACCGCAAGCAAACCTCATTTGTTGCTGCACCAACAGTCCGGCGAGGTCCGGCCGGTCCTGCCTGGACTGCAACATGAGGATCTTGATGGCCGCACAAACTCTCTGAAAATCTCCGCTCAGACAGCGCAGATAACCGCGGAAAATCTGGCACCGCTGAGCGCGGAGTTTGGTAGCCATTCGAGGAGAGAAACCGGGCTGAGACCGTAGAAATTCCAAATCGCCGCCATCCAGCAAGCGCATCATCGGCCGGTAGCGTTCAATCGAAAGTTCATCGATCCATTCGGCGGTCAAGGGCAGACAGCTCCCATTGAACGTCATCTTGCGGACGAGTAGAAATAGCGCTACTGCTAACGCCAGGAATGTCACAATCGAAATGGCAAGGACGTATTCCATGACAACCCACGCTTTCTTCGTCAAATAAAGGATAGTGCCATTTCCCACTAAATGCAATGCAGTAACCGTAATATTGGTACTACTTTAACTAAAGATAATATGTAAATCGCCGGAAAATAGCACTTATTTTCTGGAAACCTTGAGGAGGGTGGCGTTCAAGAGGTCGAGTTGTTGCAGAATTCGTTCTTCGGACTCGGGACGGATCTGGGGCACATGGACCTGGACTTCCTCGCCCCTCGCGCTGAGCATCAGCCACCAGGCCACCGCGCAGGCCGATGAGACCGCCGTGGAAACGACATTGAAGACGTTGTCCACGTTATAGCCAAGCAAGGTACGCCACAGCAGAACCAGCGCATCGCTTAAAAAGAAGATGGAGTAAATTACCGTATGCACCACCACATTCCGGCTAAGCGGTACGGGATATTTAGACAAGAACCATCCAATCAGCAAGATAAAAATCACGAGCGCGAGATCGATACCGCGCTCCGCGGCGAGTTCGTACATCAGCCGCCGGGATGGTTCCGGGGTCGACGCGGCGATTTTGGGCAGCAGGCTCAAGATGGAGATGGTCCCCGAGATCAAAACCGCTCCGTACATGGCCCACCGGCCGAGCGTGTATAACCCTTTGTACCGCTCCAGAACCAAGCTGTAGAGCTCCACCACCACCAGAATGTAGAACAGAAGCATAAACGGCTCGGAACAGAGGAACGCCCAAAAATATAGATTGGAACTGCTCCCGTTCCCCCCTGGTAAGCCTTTGAGGTTCGTCAGAAGCAGCATGAGGGTCATGGAAGGGAGGCGGAAAACAAAATATATAAAGAAGATGCGGTAGCGGCGATAAAGCCCCGTGGTGAGAAGTTTGAGGACCGTCAGAGCGGACCCCAGGATGGTAATGGCCTGAAAAAACGAAATAAAAAGCGCGGCGCTTGGCATTATTCTTGACCGGCTTCGAACGAAATTCTAATACCAGACGCCGCGCCAGAAATGCGGCTGCTCTCCTAGTGGACCCACGGGCAGGGATTGCAGGTCGGTATGGGAAAGTCGATCCGAGCTGTCCGAGCCGTCGCCAGGAACCCAAACGCTAACAGCGCGAATACTACGAGCTTTTTCATGGATATGGTCCTTTCTGCAGTTAACCTACTACAGTAAGCTGAGTACTATACTAGGCGTGACTGTACCGTAGTAGGGGGTTATACCTAAAGTTTTTCCAAAACCAGAACAGACCGGTGGGCAGTACCGGCAGCCGCAGTGGGCTAGACAGCCGTTTACAAGTTCACGAACCGTTGGTATACAATTGAATATCTAGGGTGTTACCGCGGACAGCGGGGCTGTAGGCCGGCTCGGCATTGCTGAGATGAGGGCAGTTTGGCGGAATATCTGGCAAATTCGCAATCGGCTCGGACCCCCGCGGCGATCTTATGGCGTAACACGCTAGCTCAGGTACCTACCGTATTTGGCCGCCTCGCTTTCCTGGCATCCCTTCGAGACACCACGCGCGGACGATACAGTCACGAAGCCCTGCTGCGGTTGTTGGGGCCGGAGGAAACCGACCGCACACTCTGCAACAGCCACCATCAGGTTTTCTCCGAGTGGTTGAGGTTCAGCCTATCGGAGCAGAAGGCAGACCTGGATGAATACCTGGGCACGGCGGGAGCTTCGCGCGAGGCCTTCAATTACCAGCACCTGGTGCCACCCACGGCGCGCGACGTGGAGCGGCAGCTATACCTCACGGATTTGGAGACTTTGCTGGAATTGTTGAAGTACGAGCATGGCGACGCTTTCTCGATTCCAGGAGCATAGCCACTCCCGCCACCTGGCCGATCACGTCAATATCCGAGTAATCGAAAAGCGTCGGCGCCTGTTGCGCGGATGGATGCGGTTCGAGCAGCAGACGTCCGGCCACATGGCTGCACCAACCGACCCGATATCCGTCGCGGTGCTCCAGGAAGTAGATCGGCCGGTCGAATTCGCTGGTCCACCCATCGGCCGCTATTTTCCGCCGGTTTTGGTCGATCAGCACGAGCGATCCCGGCTGAAGAACCGGATACATGGACCAATCCGCCATCCCTACGAGGCCGTAATTTAGGTGACGCTGCTCCAGTCCGGCCAAAAAACTCAATGGCATTTTCCCCCACCGGCGAACCATGTGGCTCAAAAAGGTGGTTTTATTCAGGTCTATTTCGCGATCGAGCGCGGGGGGAACGGCGGTCGCATTCTCCGCCGTGAAGTTTATGGCGTGGGTCTCCTCAAGGCGGATCTGCAAGGCATCGGACGGCAGCAGATCCATGGGGACGCCGTACCAGCGAAGCACTTCTTTCCAGTCCAGCCGGTAAATGGCGCACAGCGTGTAGAGACGATAGATGGTGGGCAGGGTTCCTTTATTTTCGATATCGGCCAGGCGGCTTAGCGCCACCGCGAACTCTTCGCTGTTGCGCCGTTGGGCGATTTTCTGGCTGGCTTCCGCCACATCGCGGTAGGTCAATCGCAAACGCTCGCGGGCCTGCCTGAGCTTCTCGCCGGGACGCTCCATGCTATCATCCTCGCTGTAGGGCGCGACGGTTCCGAGACCGGCTCTCTGGCGCCCCGGAGACAATCGAAGCCGAACGGAATTATAGCCCCAAGTGGGCATCCCGGCAAGGGAAAAGTGCCGGTTTTGTTCCGGAACCGGAACATGAGCCAAAAATCGAGCGGAGAACGGCCGTGAAAGTGATTGTGGGAATCTCGGGGGCCAGCGGCGCCACCTACGGTCTCCGCCTGCTGGAAAGGCTGCGAAGCCAGAAAGATGTGGAAGTTCACCTCATTTTGACGAAATCAGGTGAAAAGACCCTATTTCTGGAGACCGGCAAGCTGGCAGCGGACATCCGCGGGTTGGCGCACTTCTGGCATCCTTTGGAGGATATCGGCTCACGTGTGGCCAGCGGATCGAGCGCCATGGATGCCATGGTAGTGGCGCCGTGCTCCATCCATACCATGTCGGCGATCGCCGGCGGGATCAGTTCCAATTTGCTGGTCCGGGCGGCGGACGTCATCTTAAAGGAAAGGCGCAAGCTGATTCTGATGGTGCGGGAAAGTCCTTTTCATTTGGGGCATTTGAGGAACATGACGGCACTGGCCGAGATGGGCGCCATTATAGCCCCGCCGATCCCCGCCTTTTACCATCGGCCGGAGACAGTGATGGATATTGTCGATCACAGCGTGGACCGGGTTTTAGATCTTCTGGGCTTGCCCGACCAGGCAGTACGGCGATGGGAGGGGATGCCCAAATGAAGCGTAAGCCGCAGGCGCCGATTGCCTTCCAGGGCGCGCGCGGAGCCTTCAGCGAGGAGGCGGCGCGCAAGCTGGCGGGGCCGGACAGCCCCGTTTTGCCCTGCGAGCGCTTCGAGGACGTCTTCCGCAGTTTGAAATCCGGGGCCGTTTGCGGCGCGGTGGTGCCGATTGAAAACACACTAGCGGGCTCGGTGCACGAAAATTACGATCACCTGGTTAATTTCGAATTACCGATTGTGGCCGAAACCAGCGTGCGCATTGTCCACAACCTGATAGTCAGAAAAGGCGTGCAATTTCGGCAAATAAAGCGCGCATTTTCCCATCCTGTAGCGCTGAATCAATGCCTGGATTTCTTTGCCAAAAATCCACAAATTGAGCGGATTCCTTTTTATGACACGGCGGGAAGCGTGAAAATGATCGTGGAAGAGGAGCTCGGCGATGCGGCGGCGATTGCCTCCTCGGTGGCGGCCGAGATATATGGCGCGCGGATTTTGCGCCGGTCGATAGAGAGCGATCGCCAGAATTTCACTCGCTTTTTTCTATTGCGAACCAAGCAATATGCGCGGCGTCACGTTATTTCTCCGGCCGCGCACACCACCTGGAAGACGTCGCTGGTATTCAGCACACGCAACGTCCCCGGCGCCTTGTTCCGCGCCCTGAGCGCGTTCGCCCTGCGGGATCTCAGCCTCACCAAAATCGAATCGCGGCCACTGCGGGGGAAGCCATGGGAATATCTGTTCTACGTCGATTTTCTGGGCCGCGCAGACACCCCCAATGCACGGAACGCCCTCAATCATCTGCGGGAACTGGCGGATTTCCTGCGGGTGTTGGGATGTTATCCGAAGGGCGCCTGAAGAAGCCATCGGCTGTTACCACCTCATCTCCGTCGCGTACGACGCGCTCTGGATATACCGGGCTTCGCCTTCCAGGTGCTCGAAGGACGATTGCACGGCGACCCGGCCGGGTCCGATTACGCGAAGCCACAAGTAGCGGTTGCTCCACGATCCCCACGACGTAAAGCCCACCTGCGGGTGCTCGAAATGCAGGTGCATCTGGACAGTGGGGTCCTTGAAGATGAGAGCGGTGGGCTTGACCAGCAGGCTATCGCCGGGGCCCAGGTGGCGCACGAAGACGTTGCCGGCGGCATGCAGCAGCAGCAAACCGGGCTGGGCCGTTCCGGAGAAGCGATCCATGAACGCGCCCACGGGGTAGTGGGTTTCGGTGTCGTCGCCGCTCTTGGTTTGGAACCACACGTTGGTACTAAACCAGTCGTAAACCACGTTGCCGGTGGCGGTGAGGAAGAGATGCTCGCGCACATCCACGGACTGGCCGGGATGGATCGGCACGGCGATCAACTCACCCGGCGCGTCGCGCGAGAAGGCGATATGGCCGGGGCCTTGGGCCTGGGTCATGATGAGCGGCATGCCGGCGAAAACGCGCTTCCAGGCGCCCTTGAGAGGCATGGTCGTGATGGTAGTGGCCGAATCCTTCCAGAGGAGCACGTGGTGCGCGAAATAAACGCTGTCGCCAGAGGCGAGTTGCATGTCTGCCACAGGAACGTAGAGGCCTTCGATCTGGCAGGTGGATTGTCCGAACTGCAGCTTGGCCATATCCTTGCGTCCGGGCAGTTGCAGCCATCCGGAATGCGTGCTCATGGCCATTTCGGAAACTTTGCCGCCGCAACCCGGGCAACTCAATACCCCGGCAGCGAGCGGCGATCCGCACCAGGAGCATCGAGTGGCCGATGGAATAGCGGCCGGGGGTGCAGCCGATACCGGACGCGCAAGGGGCTGAATCGGCGGCGGCGTGGCTGCCTCGTGGACTTTCACCATGGCGCCGCAGGCGCCGCAGAAGCGGGCGTCCTGAGCCAGTCTCGATCCACAACTTTCGCAGAACATTTGGGTCTCCGTAGCGTTATTCGGTCTTGTGATGGACGTACATCGACTGGATGCCTACGCGGCCCGGTCCGGTGACACGCGCCAGGCTCATGGTGGTGCCGCCGAAGAGACCCGTGCCCAGCTTTTGAAACTCCACGTCCATGGTGACGGACGAGTCCTTGTATAGAAACGCGCCGGGCTCCAGCATGATGCTCTCACCGGGCTTGAGCGTGCGTTCGAAGACGTTGCCGTAGCCGTGAAGGATCAGCAGTCCGGGGCTGCCCGCGGTAACGAAGCGGTCCATATACATGCCCTGGCCGCCGAAGAGGATGTTGGCCAGCCCTTTGATGCGCACGAAGGAATATTGGATCTGGTGCGACGACAGCAGGAATGCGTGTTCGCGCACGTCGACCTCCATGCCGGGATGAAGCGGCAGCACCACCAGTTCGCCGGTGGCGTCGCGGGAGAAGGCAATGCGTCCGGGCCCGGTGGCTACACTGATCAGGAACGGCATGCCGCCGAAAGCCCGCTTGAGCCCTCCGGAAAGCGGCATCAGGGTGAGCGGAACGGTTCCATCCTTCCACAGCATGACGTGGTGCTCGAAGAAGATCGCGTCGCCGGGCGAAAGGTTGATTTCGGCAACCGGCACGATTTCGCCTTCCACCTGGCAGGTGCTGTTGCTGAAGTGGATCTCGGTCATGTCGCGAATGCGCGGGCATTCGCGCCAGCCCGATTCGGAGACCAGATTGGCGACGTCGAGGGGCGCGCCGCAGGAACGGCAGGCAAGCGCCGACCTTTCGTTGAGGCTCTGGCACCACGGGCACTTCAGGCGATCGAAGGATTCTGCGGAAGGAGTGGACATGATTGCACCTGTGCGTCCCTGCCATCTTACCCCAGCCGGACCGGGAGGAAAACTCTGTCGAGGCGCCTAAACGTGGCTGTACCGGACCGGATCGCGGCTTCGTGAGTTCCCCATTCGCCGAAGCGATGTGGTGAAATCGAAAGTTGGGATCGAAACAAACTGTCTCCGAACCGCCATTCGATGGCGGTACCGCTTCCTTGAGTCCGGCTCCAATCCTGTTTCGAGCGATTGGCGGAACGCGCACCTGCCGCCAGCTATCGAAGGCATTTTATGCGCGCGTGGAGCGCGATCCTCTGCTCAGGCCGCTCTTCCCCGGAAAGAGCTTCCGGTGCGCGATCGAGGAGTTCGCGGCGTTTCTGGTGCAGTTCCTGGGTGGTCCGGGCGAAGACTCGCAACGCCGATGGTGGCTGAGCCTGCGGGAATCGCACCGGCGTTTCCGGATCGAGGGGCAGCACAGAGATACCTGGATGCGCCATATGGACCAGGCCCTGGACGACGTGGAAATCGCGGAGCCGGCCCGCGGCGCCCTCCGGAACTTCTTCGAGCACGCGTCCGCCTATGTCATCGACGGCCAGCCGAATGCTCCCAGGATGACCCCTGAACTTGCCCGCCGCTGGACCAGGCAGCGGGTCATGGACGAAGCGGTTGCGGCTATACGCGGCGGCGACGCGAATCGCGCCATCAGACTGGCCGGCATGTGCAATCGCGCGATTCTACCGGGCTTGCTCGCGCTCATGACCGGCTCGGGGGACGGCGCCCTGCTGCGCTACGTGCACGGGCACCTGACTGGCGACCCGGCCCTGGCACACGAGCGCTACGCCGGAAGAACTTTGTTGCATGCCGCGGCGGGCGCCGGCAGTTTGAGCACGGTGGAGTTGCTCTTGCGCCTTGGCGTGGATCCTAACGTTCTCGATGGCGGCAGACATACGCCTCTGTATTGCGTGGGGAACGAGTGCGCCGGCGCGGAATCGGCGGACGTGGTCCGGGTACTGGTTCGCAGCGGCGCACGGGTGGACGCGCACGACGGCGTGACGGGGGCCACCGCGCTGCACATGGCGGCTCGACGGGGAAACGTGGTGGTGGCGAAAGCACTGTTGGAGTGCGGGGCCGACATCGCCGCGCGGGACCGCCGCGGCGATACTCCTTTGCAGCGCGCCATCAATTGCAGGAAACCCCACGTAGCGGAACTGCTGCGCTCCTACCGCTGCCCGTAAGTGGCGGCTGGTCCGTGTTTGCGGAAGTGGTGCTTGTCGCGCAGGGCCTGGGAAATCGGCTGCGCGTGGGGATTGATGGCCAGGGTCATCCACGCCATGGCTGCCAGTTCCTCCACAATCGCCGCGGTGTGGACGGCGTCCGCGGCGCTTTTGCCCCAACAGAACGGCGCGTGTCCGGCCACCAGACAGGCGGGGCAGCCGAGCGGGTCGAGGCCCTCCATCCGCCGGAGAATGGCCGTGCCGGTGTTGGCTTCGTAGTCGCCGGCGATTTCAGCGGCGCTCAGCGGTTCGGTCACCGGCACCGGACCGTGGAAATAGTCGGCGTGGGTAGTGCCGAAGCAAGGGATCTCGCGGACGGCCTGCGCCCACGCGGTGGCGTGGCGCGAATGCGTATGCACCACGCCGCCGATCGTGGGGTAAGCACGATACAAGGCGGCATGCGTCGCAAGATCTGAGGAAGGCCGCAGCTTGCCTTCCACGATGTTGCCTTCGAGGTCGGTGATAACCATGTCGCCGGGGGTCATCTTGTCGTACGGAACGCCGCTGGGCTTGATGGCCAGCATGCCGTGCTCCCAGGAAACGCCGCTAGCGTTTCCGAACGTGTAGATCACCAGGCCTCGTCGAACCAGTTCGAGATTGGCTTCCAGGACTTCAGCTCGTAGCTGTTCCAGCATGGTTCCCTCCGCGCGCCCGTGCCGCCACGCGGCGCAATTCGGGCAAAATTTCGCCGATCCCAACGGGCGCCGACTGGCGCTCGCCGAAGGAGAAGTACAGTTTGCGGTAGAGCGGGTACAACTCTCGATAGACGGCGGCTTCCCGGGCCTGCGGCTGGATGGTGGAATAACCCGGGCAGAGCGCCGCCTGGGCTTCTTCAACGGTGCGGAACGTGCCGGCGGCGAGAAACGCGAAGATGGCCGAACCGAGGCTGGTGGCGTCGCCTTGGGGCACCAGGATGGGCTTGCCCAGCACGTTGGCGTACACCTGGTTGAGCACCGCATTTTTCCGCGGAATGCCGCCGCCGTTGATCACGCGATGGATGGGCACGCCGTGCTCTTCCATGCGCTCCAGAATCACGCGGGTGTGGAAGGCCGTTCCTTCGATGGCCGCGAACAGTTCGTCCTGGGCGGTGTGGGTGAGGCGCCAGCCCAGGGTGATACCGCTCAACTCGGGGTTCACCAGCACGGTGCGGTCGCCATTGTCCCAGGTGAGGCGCAGCAGTCCGGTCTCGCCGGCGCGATAATGCTCCAGACCGCGGGAAAGCTCCGCCACGGTGGTAGCGGCGCGCCGTGCGATGGCATCGAAGATATCGCCGGTGGCGGAAAGTCCGGCCTCAATGCCGGTACATGCGGGATTGATGGAGCCCGGGACCACGCCGCAGACGCCGGGAACCAGCGCGGCCTGCTGGCTGATTGCCATGATGCAGGTAGAAGTGCCCACCACGTTCACCACGTCGCCCAATCGCACGCCCGCGCCGATGGCGTCCCAATGGGCATCGAACGCGCCCACAGGAATCGGGATGCCGGCGCGCAGTCCCAGCGTTTCGGCCCATTCCGGCGAAAGGTGGCCGGCGATCTTGTCGGAAGTCTCGTACCGGCCCGCCAGTTTTCCGCGCACGCCGGCCAGCAGGGGATCGACGGCAGTCAAAAACTCCTCCGGCGGAAAGCCGCCGAGCGCGGCATTCCACATCCACTTGTGTCCCATGGCGCAGATACTGCGCGGGACGGCTGCGGGCGAGCGGATGCCGCACAATACGGCGGCCACCATGTCGCAATGCTCCAGCGCAGTGGCGAAAGCGGCGCGCTTGGCGGGGTTGTGGCGCAGCCAGTGCAGGAGTTTTGAGAAACCCCATTCGGAGGAGTAGACGCCGCCGCACCAGTCGATGGCTTCGAGCCCGCGGGCATGCGCCGCGGAAGTGATTTCGGCGGCCTCTTTCCAGGCGCGGTGGTCGCACCACAGGTAATAATCGTCGAGTGGCTCGAGGTGCGCGTCCACGGGAATGACGCTGGAGCCCGTGGTATCGAGCGCGATAGCCTCGATGGCCGAGCCCGCAATGCCGGCGTCATTTATGGCGGCACGCATGGCCACGGCCAGCGCTTTCATGTGGTCCCGATGGCTCTGGGTGGCGTAGTCGGGATCTTCCTTTTTGCGAAGGAGCGGATACTCGCCCACGCCCGCGCCCAGCTTGCCCTTGGCGCTATCGAACAGAGAGACACGGACGCTGAGGGTTCCGAAATCGACGCCGGCAACGATGCTCATATAAATACCCCGGAAAGATAATTTAGCCGCCGATGAACGCAGATAAACGCCGATAAGAAAGCAATGAGTTAAGCCGCTGCGACGCGGATGCCCGGGGCCTTACGCCTCTGTGACCTCCGCCACCTCTGTGCCCTCCGGTTTTGATTTTGTTTTTCTCCGTGTCTCTGTGCCTCTGCGGTGAATATTCTCTTGGTTGCGGCACGCCACGCCAGGTTCATCGGCGGCTACTTCTATTTCTAACTATGCTGATGCACGCTCCATCCGAGGTACCGCGTGGCTGCCTCCCGGACCGCCGCCGACACCGGGGCCATGTTGGCAGCCACGTGGTGCTCGAAGCCACGCTCGCAAATAAAGCGCAGCAAGCTTTGCAAATTGGGAATCTCCACCACGCCCGCGCCGCCGAAAGTGGTCAGCGGATCGTCGGTGAACCGGCCTTCGCCCACATACCCGTGGATATTGCCGTGGCTGTCGTTGGTGGAGAAGCGCGCGAAACTCATGGGGCTGGCCTTTACCACGCCCTCGCAGGTGCCGTAGGCGTTCTCGCGGCCCACCGTGCCGGCGATGATCTGCTGGAAATCCATGCGCACTTCCTTGAAGAAATGCTTGGGCAGGTTGCTGCAATGGAAGCAGACGGCCTTGTTGGGATCGTCGCCGTAATTGTTGTTCCAGTCGAGCAGGGCGCTGGGCGTCCCGGACGCAAGTTGCAGGGCGTGCATGCCGATCACGCCGCAAATATCCACCTCGCAGGCGCTGGACATGAGATTGTCGCTCATCATGCTCATCACGGTACAGGGCACCACGCCGAAATACTCCTCGAGCGACGTCCAGCATTGCACCGCGCTGATGGCCACCTGAGTTTCCGCCATCCAGCCGTCGATCGTCGCTCCCAATTTGGCCATCTTCATGAGCGCCTCGAGCGGCACCGAGTCGGTGGAGACATATTTGCGGATGGCCGCCAGTTTCGCTTGCGCCGCGGGGTCGTCGTCCTTCATTTTGGCGATGCGGCCCAGGATTTCGGAAAGGTCGATGGTCTCGATGGAGATGCCGTTATTCTCCAGAATCTTCTCGCTATAGCGCACCGTATTGAAGGCCGCGGGGCGCGCGCCGATAGCGCCGATGCGCAGGCGCCGCAAGCCGCGCACCACGCGGCAGACGGCGGCGAACCAGGCGAGGTCCTTCTCGAACACCTCGGAATCGGGAGCTTCGGTATGCACCGTGGTCAGCGAGAACGGGATGCCATACTGCGTCAGGTTGTTGCAGGCCGACATTTTGCCGCAGAAGCTGTCGCGGCGATGGCTAATGCCCATCTTGGCGGGCGCATCGGGCGTCGCCTGGATCAGCACGGGAACTGACAGCCCGGCCCAGCGCAGGGTGTTGGCGATGGCGCGTTCGTCGCCGAAATTCGGCAGCGTCACCACGACGCCGTCGATCTCGGAGGCGTGCTTGCGGAAGAGATCGGCACAGAGATGCGCCTCGGCGAGCGACTCGATGGCGCCGTGGCGGGCTTCCTCGGGTCCTACCACGATGGCTTTGTGGCCGGCCTTCTCGAGAGCGGCGATCATCTCGGTACGCCCGCTTTGCGCCAGATGGCCGGGGAAGAATCCCCGGTTGCCGACGATGATGCCGAATGTCATTTTTCCGTTGGTCATGTTAATTGCCCCTCCCGGGCTTGAATTTCAGGGTGTAGATCAGGCCCAGGATCGTGAGCAGGGCCCCCCACCAGATTCCGGCGTGCAGTTCGGCAAGCTTCACCGTCTGCACAGCGGGGGGATTCAAATACTCGTAAATGCCCGAACCAAGAATCAGGATTCCATAAATCAAAAGGAGGACGCCGATGAAGAACCAAATTGTAAGCATTCCGGGTCTATGCATGATGATTCCCTACCAGAAAATGATTTGTAAAGCCACGAAAACAGCGAGTATCACTCCAGCCCAGAAAACGGGCTTTTGCCACCATGCCAGATGGCCTTCCGACGGAATTGCGGTACAGCCGTAGACCAAGCCAACCAGTTCCGATTCGGGCTTGGGCCGCGTCAACAGGCTCACCACCACCGTGACGACGATGCAGATGAGGCCGCACCAGAGAGCACGGAACATGTTCTCGGCCATATCCTTGGCATCGGGCGACAAGGCGACGTAACGGATCGCCGTGGGGTCGATTTTGACCCAGGCCCACAAGCCGATGGAGGAGAATGTGCCGGCCGTCAGGCCCCAGAAGCCAGCCGGGCCGGTAGCCCGCTTCCACAACATACCGAGCAGGACGGTACCGAATAGCGGTGCGATGAAGAAACTGAACAGCGCCTGCACGTAGTCCATGATGCTGGCCGAATGCCGCACCAGGTACGCGGTACCGATGCTCACCAGCACGCCGAGAATGGTGCACCAGCGGCCTACGCTGACGTAGTGCGCATCGGTGGCGTTCTTGCGGAAGGTGGCGCGATAGATATCGTAGGTCCACACCGTTGCGAAAGCGCTTACGTTGCCGGCCATGCCCGACATGAAGCCGGCAATCAGGGCGGTGATTCCGAGACCGAGCAGTCCCGGACCGCAATAGCGCGCCAGCATGATCGGCAAGACCTGGTTGTAAGTGTGCAACACCTGGCCGTGCTTCAACGCCGCAGCCGCGACATCCTCACCCACCAGAAAATGGTGACCGGGGGTATCGAGAACCGCCAAGCCCAGCAGACCGGGCAGGATCACGATGAACGGAACGCACATCTTGAAAGCTGCCCCGATGAGCGGAGCCAGCTTGGCGGAGCGGAGGTCTTTGGCGGCGATGACGCGCTGCACCACGAGGAAGTCGGTGGTCCAGTAGCCCATGGAGATGAAGCACGCCAATCCGAAGACGATGCCAACCCAATGGATGCCCATGGGATTGTCGGTGAAAGAACCCATGGTCCTCCACATATGAGTGAAGTCCTGACCCGGAAAGTTGCTGTGAATGCGCGCCACTACCCCGTTCCACCCGCCGGCCTCGATCAGGCCGAGGATGGAAATCAGCATGGCGCCCAGCCAGATGAGAACGAACTGCAGCACCTCATTAAAGATCGCCGAAAGCAAGCCGCCGAGAGTGACGTACAGCGCTACCGTGATGGACGAAACCCAGATGCTGAGGTCGAGGTTCCATCCGAGGATCACCTGCAGGATGAGCGCCATGGAAAACATGTTGACACCGCTCATCAGCACGGTCATGAAGCCGAAAGAGACGGCGGACAGGGCGCGGGCCGGCTCGCCATAGCGCAGCTTGAGGTAGCCCGGAACGGAGTGCGTCTTGGAGATGTAGTAGAAGGGGATCATCACGATCCCCAGGAAAACCATGGCGGGGATGGCCCCGATCCAATACCAGTGCGCGGCGAGAATCCCGTATTGATAGGCGGAGCCGGCCCAACCCAGCAGTTCGAGGGAGCCCAGATTGGCGGCGAGAAAACTCAAACCGGCCACCCAGGCGGTCATTTCCCGGCCGGCCAGGAAGAAGTCCTCGCCCGTCTTGGTGTACTTCTTCAGATAGAAGCCGATCGACAGGACGGCGACGAAGTACAGGACCACGATGGCGAGGTCCACGCTGGAGAGGTGAAGCAAGCGCTCCGAAGCGTTTGCCAGAAAAAGTGCGGGAACCAAAGAAAAACCTGTAATCGCTTGCACCCGAATATGTTAGGAATTTGCACCGGAGAAGTCAAGTTGGGGCATAAGCCCGCTGGCATTGGGAGCGATCCGGTCCCGGAACAAAATAGGGCGCGCGTGCGTATGCTGAAAATCGAGGACAATCATGCGCGCGAAGTCCGTTATTGCCATCGGCGGCTTGTTGGCCGCCCTCCTGAGCCTCACGTCCTGCATCGTGGGAGTCGGCGATTGGGAACGTTACAGCAAGGATTTTCACTCCAGTTACCCGTTGAAACCGGGCGGACGGCTCTCGGTTGAAACGTTCAACGGGTCCGTCGATATCTCCGCCTGGGATCAGGACACCGTAGACATCAACGGCACCAAGTACGGCCCTTCCCAGGAAGAGGCCGACGACCTCAGGGTGGATATCGATCATTCATCCGATTCCGTTTCGATCCGTGTGCCGCGGCCGACCGAACGCCGCAACAACCAGGGGGCCCGGCTGACGATAAAGATCCCGCGCAACACGCAGCTCGACCGCATCCTCACCTCCAACAGTTCCATCCACACCGAGGACGGCGCCGGGCCCACGCATCTGCGCACCAGTAACGGTTCGATCCGCGTACTGGACCTGCATGGCGAATTGGAAGCCGAGACTTCCAACAGCTCGATCGAGATCGAGGGCGTGGAAGGCAATGTGCGCGCCCACACTTCGAACGGCCACATTCGCGCCGAACGCGTGAACGGATCGGTGGACGCCAGCACCTCGAACAGCGGGGTGAACATCGAAATTGCGCGCGCCGACAAACCGGTTCGCATCGATACGTCCAACAGCGGCGTAGAATTGGCCTTGCCGCCGAACTTCTCGAGCAGCGTCCATATCGACACCAACAACGCGCCCATCACGCTGCGCATGGCGGAAGGGACTAACGCCCGCATCTCGGCGCGCACCAACAATTCGTCCATCGACACGGATTTTGAGGTGCGCGCGCAGGGCGAGCTGAGCCGCAACCGGCTGGAGGGGATTATTGGAAGCGGGGGTCCGCTGATCGAGCTGACGACGTCGAACGGCGGTATTCACCTGCTAAAAAGGTAGAGGCCGCTCACGCAAGAAATTCCTTGATCCGCTGCTCCACCAGCTCGCGGCAGGCCTTGTTGATCACCAGACTCCCGTCCGGTACCGGCGCCGACCGCAGACGCAGCTCGGGATACCCGATGGCATCCGCCAGGAGGCAAGCGGCATCCACGATCCGGTCTTCTTCGGTGTCGAAGCCCGATTCCGCGTGGTGATTTTCGGCATGGCCGCAAAGGCTCTCGGGAAACCCCCAAAGTTGGGTAAGCAGCCCGCCGGCCACGGTGTGAATCACGCCGAATTGGTCCCACTCGGCAAGCTCGCTCTCATCGCGATTTTCATACTCCTCCGTAAGGAACGCGGAATAGCGGCGCGGCGCGGCGGCCAGCAGGCCGAGGCGGCCTAAATCGTGAGTCAATCCGGCGGTGTATAGAGCCGCTCCGGACAAGCGGTCGGAATAGCCGGCCAAGTGCTCGGCAATAACGGCTGTAGCATTGCCATGGGACCAGATTGGGCGCACGACTTCGAACGGGAACTGGCGCATGTAGGAGGAAGTCGCGACGGTGACTACGAGGGAGCGGATGCGGTTCATGCCGAGCACAGCCAGTGCGTGGCGAAGGGTGCCGACGTGCGACCTGAGCCCCATGGCGGCGGAATTCGCGGCGGCCAGCAGTTGACTTGCCAGCCCTGGGTCGGAACGGAAGGCAGCTTCGATGTCGCCTATGGAATCGTCATCGTCGAACGGCCGCACCAGCAGCTTGACCGCGGTTGCATTGAACGGTGGAACATGGTTCAGGGAACTCAGGGTATGTTCCGCCCGGCCGGCTATCTCCGCTTGGGCCATATGGCACAAGTTTGTAGATACAGGAGTGCGGTGTAAAGCACCATAAGTACGGGTAGCGATTCGGCGTTATCGAACGTCAGCAGACGCGGCTCCTGCTCGGCAAGCGGTTCCGATGCGCTGCGGTGAAGCAGATGAAAAGGGCTCAGCAGGCAATTGAGCGCCGGCGCCGGGCGAGTTACACTCGCATGGCTTCTCGGTCGAGCGAAAATTCAGAAACTCCGGAACGCTGTCCAATCGTAGAGCGGTAGAATCCCTCCGTGGAGGCACTACCCGAAATAGCCTCTTGAATTACTTCCCTAGTTAGTGTATATGATACTTCTGCTGTTTATAATTATATGTTTAATTTGCGCAGTTTGACCTTATTCGTCCTGATCGGATTGATTCTGGCTCCGCTGTCTAGCGCGCAGACCAGCTATCCATATGCAATCAATACCATTGCAGGAAGCGGTTCCTTAGGAGATGGGGGACCGGCAACTTCGGCCTTGCTGGAGTTCCCGCAATCGGTGGTGGCGGACGGCGCCGGCAATATTTATGTCGGCGATACCGGCGATGACCGCATCCGGGTGGTGAACGCGAGCGGAACAATTAAGACCCTTGCCTTCGGCGCCGCTACCAGTATGAAGATGGATTCGAGCGGTAATATCTACGCCGCTGACGGCGTCGCCCTCATCTATAAGATCTTGCCGAATGGAGAGATAAGCATATTCGCGGGAACTACCCCGGGTTACGGAGGCGACGGCGGTCCTGCCACTTCGGCCATGCTCTCCTCGCCAAACGGTGTCGCCGTGGACGCCGCGGGCGACGTATACGTAGCCGACACCAATAATCAAGTCATCCGCAAAATCACGCCCGACGGCAAGATCCAGACTATTGCCGGCAACGGAACGCTGGAGTTCGGCAGGAGTGGAGTTGCCGCAACCTCCACGGGACTCGCTTATCCCTACGGAGTGGAAGTGGACGCCGCTGGGAACGTGTACATCAGCGAAGAGTTCTACATTCGCAAGGTGGGCGTCAACGGCCTGATCACCACCATCGCGGGGAATGGCGCATCCCCTGTGGACGGGCTGGCAATCGATACCGCTATCGGACCGTTGGTCGCCCTGGCCGAGGATAACTCTTCCAACTTGTACCTGGCGGACTCGTATTACAACATGGTTCGCATGATCTCGCCGAGCGGAAACATCACTACGTTGGCCGGCTCTCAGACCGCGGGCTTCGCCGGTGACGGCACTTACGGATTCAAAGCATTGCTAGACGGCCCAATCGGAGTGTCCGTGGATCCGCAGGGTAACATCTACATCGCCGACGAATTGAACCAGCGCATCCGCAAGCTGACGGCCCTCGGCATTATCTCGACTGTCGCCGGTTCGACACACTATGCCGGCGACGGCGGCCCAGCGGCCGCCGCGCTGCTCCACCGTCCCGAAGAAGCCATTACCGATAGCGCGGGGAACCTCTATATTTCCGACACCGACAACAACGTGATCCGCAAGGTGGATACCAAGGGGGTCATCACCACCATCGCCGGAACCGGACTGTGCAATTATGGAGGCGACTCCGGTAAGGCCGCTTCGGCAAGCCTCTGCTATCCGGAAAGTCTGGTGTTCGACTCCGCCGGCAACCTCTACATCGCCGAATGGGGAAACTGTGTGGTCCGGCGCATCGACACAAACGGGGTCATCACGACTATAGCCGGCACCGGGACGTGCGCGGCTGACACATCGTCCAGCGGCACCGCGACAGGCACGACATTCTTGGGGCCTCTCGGCCTGGCCATCGACTCGCAGGGCCTTCTCTATATCTCGGACAATTTCGCCAACCAGGTGCGTGTAATGGCCTTACCCAATGCAAATCAGCCGCTGGGCAGCATGCTTAGTTTGTTTGCCGGAAATGGCACTGCCGGTGCGAGTGGCGACGGCGGCTTGTCGACCGCCGCCGAACTGAACCATCCCACCCACATTGCCGCCGGCCCGGACGGAAGTATCTATATCGCGGACAGCTACAACAATCGAGTACGCAAAGTAGTGCCGGCAGCCCCTGGAAGCGCCGGTATCATTAGTACCGTCGGCAGCGAACTCAAAGGCGGCGCACTCTCGGGTCCGGATGGCATTGTGGTGGACGCCTCCAATAACTTATATGTCGCCTGGGAGGACTCGGACGTCGTGACGCAAACGACCCCGGCGGGCCTCACGACCGTCGTGGCGGGCACCGGCGCCGACGGCTTTAGCGGAGACGGCGGACTCGCACCGAACGCTACGCTTAGCGGACCCGCGGGCCTCTCGGAGGACGCCTCCGGTAATTTCTACGTCGCGGACCTGCTCAACAATCGCGTGCGAAAACTTACTCCGGACACTCCGACGGGCATGGCCGTCGCGAGTGGCGATGGACAAAGTGGCGACACCGGGACCACGCTGCCGAGCCCTCTTATCGTGACCCTGACTTTCAAAGGCGGCGTCGGCATTCCAGGAATTCCGGTGACTTTTGCCGTCACTTCCGGAAGCGCGACCCTGAGCTTGCTGATGACTTCGACCGATTCCAATGGCAATGCCGGTGTTTCCGTGACCTTAGGCAGCACTCCCGGACCGGTGGTGATCACCGCGAGCGCTGCGGGCGTTCCTTCGGTGCAATTCCACTTGACGGCCATCTCCGCCATCCCGCTTCCGGCCATCAGCGCGGGCGGAATCATCGGCGCGGGCGGAAGCACACCCCCGGTCACGCAGCTTTCGCCGGGAGGGTTCGCTACGATTTTCGGGTCGAACTTCGCACCGGCGGGGACGTTCGCGCAGGCGCCGGCCGGCCCGTGGCCCACCGAACTGGGAGGTGTCTGCGTGATGGTGAATGGCGTGGCCGCATTCGTGACATTCGCGAGCCCCACACAGATCAATTTCCAGGCGCCAACCATCCCGGTGAATACCACCGTCGGCGTGCAGGTGCTCAGCAACTGCGGCGCCTCGAATGAGCTGCAGAGCGCGGTGCAATCGGCGCCAACCCTGGCCGCCACTCCGGAGTTCCTCTACTGGCTCAAAAATGCCAACGGCAGCAACCCGGTAGTGGCCGTGGATGCAGTCACCGGCGCCTACATCGGCGCGGCGGGATTGATACCCGGCGCCACCTTCGTGCCCGCCAAGCCCGGCGAGATTCTGACCGTCTATGGCGTGTCGTTCGGCCCCACAAATCCCGCGGCGGTACCCGGCACGCCGCCGGCCGGCGCCGCACAAAGCATCTACACTCCCGCGGTGACGCTGGGCGCGGTCAATCTGGACCCGAGTGCGATCTTCTACGCCGGAGTATCGCCAGGCACCGCGGGCCTCTATCAGCTCAACATCCAGGTTCCCGCGTCCCTCGCCGATGGAGACTATCCGTTGGTATTGACTTTGGGAGCCTTCACGACTCCGGCGTGCGGGTTTATTACGGTGCAGAATTAAGGGCGCAAGCGCGTCTTTTACAATAAGGGGGTCGATGTCCAACGTCCCCCTTATCGATTTTCAGAACGTCACCGTGCAGCGTGGCGAGCGCGTGGTGCTCGACGGCGTCACGCTCTCCATCGCGCAGGGGGAGCACGCCGTGATCCTGGGCCCCAACGGCTCCGGAAAATCCACGCTCATCAAAGTGATTTCCCGCGAGTTGTACCCGCGCCTAAAGGACGATCCCTGGTCGTTGCGCATCCTGGGGCGCGACCGGTGGCGTCTGTTCGACCTGCGCCACCATTTGGGAATCGTCTCCAACGACTGGATGCAGATGTGTACACGCGACTACGCGGGATACGAAATTGTGCTTTCCGGCTTCTTCGGCAGCGTGGGCATTTGGCCGAATCACGAAGTGACGCCCGAAATGGAGCGGCAGGCGCGCGATGTAATGGACCTGCTCGAAATCGCGCACCTGGGGGAGCGCAATACCAACGAAATGTCGTCGGGCGAGGCGCGCCGCATTCTGATCGCGCGCGCGCTGGTACATGGTCCGCAAGCTTTGGTGCTCGACGAGCCCACCACCAGCCTCGACCTGCACGCCACGCATGAATTGCGCGAGATCCTGCGCAAGCTGGCGGCGCGCGGCATCAGCATCGTCATGGTGACGCACCATCTGCCCGACATCATCCCGGAAATGCGTCGTGTGGTGCTCATGCGAGACGGCCGCGTGGTGGGCGACGGTCCCAAGGAGCAGGTGCTGCAGGCCGGGGCGCTGTCGGCGGTTTTCGGGCTGCCGGTGGAAGTGCTGGAACGCGGCGGATACTACCACGTGCTGTGAGGTGCGGACTCGGCCATGGTAGACTTCCGACAGATATGGATCGAGCAATCAAGATCATCGTGGAGAAGCATCCGGATGGCTACGTGGCCTACCCACTCGGCCTGAAGGGCGTGGCGGTAGGTCAGGGCGACACCTACGAGGCAGCGCTGGCGGATGTAAAGTCGGCTATCCAGTTCCATGTCGCGACGTTCGGGCCAGAGGCAATCCCGGATGATTCACCCCTGATTGCCTGATGCGAAAGTTCCCCGTGGACGCTCCCGCCGACGCCCCGAAGTCCCGCGGATCGCTGCGTTTCGATCCCCCGGATTTGAGGTGGTACGGGAAGCGGAGCACATTGCCATGCGGCGCCGAAACCGCGGGGTCGGGATCGGATTTTCTCAGCATGCCCAATCACGCAACCCTAAAAGCGTCCACGCTGCGCACCGTCACCACGCAGGCCGGAATCACCCGCGAAGACTTCCTGCGCGCATACCAAGAATCTCAATCGACGCTCTTCCCTACCCCGTGAGCAAATGCTGGTATTCGCCGGGATCCAATCCGAAGCGCTCCATTTGCCGCGGAAGGTCGGCGCGCAGCGTTTCCGGCGTGTTCCGCACCCAGGCGGCAATCACCGTCTCCACTCCCACGCGATTCTTGCCGTCCTCTTCGGCCAAGGCTTCCGCCATGCCGCGCAATCGCGATTCGGCGGATTCGCGCTCGGGCCGCGGCGTCTGCGCCAGTACGGCGTTGAGGAAATCTTCCGCTGCGTCGTTCCAATTCATGTTCTTTCAATCATAGCCGCTGGCCGCATCACGCTACAATGAGCACTTGCAGTCCGAAATACTCCTCTTACTCCCTCTTCTATTCGGGCTGGAACAGTCTGGCCAACAGCCGCCGGCGCCAACCCCGCCGCCGGTGCACGAGACTATCGTCGTGACGGGCACGTACGAACCGCTGCCGCTCGACGAAATCGATCGCGACGTTCTGGTATTGCCGGTGCGCGGCCACAACCAGGTATTCAACAGCCTGGCGGACGTGCTGCGGCAAAATCCGTCCATCGACCTCGAGGCGCGCGCGCCCGATGGCGTGCAGAACGACCTTTCGATTCGCGGATCGAGCTACGCTCAGACGCTCGTGCTGCTGAACGGCATGCGGCTCGACGATGCCCAGTCCGGCCATCACAATATGGACATTCCCGTGCCGCTCGATGCCGTGACGCGCGTCGAAGTTCTGGAGGGCTCCGGCTCCACGATGTACGGGTCGGACGCGGTGGGCGGGGCGATCAACGTGATCACCGCTCCGCCGGAAACCACGGAGTTGCTGCTGCGGACCGCCGTGGGCAACTTCGGAATCAATGAGCAGCAGGGCTCGCTTTCGGGCGTCCTCGGGGCGGTCACGGAGCAACTTTCGTTCTCGCGCGATTTTTCCACGGGATTCATCCCCGACCGCGATTACCGCAATCTGCAACTGGCCTCCACCACGCACCTCCTTTCCGCATGGGGCGCGACGGACCTCACCCTGGCTTACATGGACCACCCCTTTGGCGCGGATCAGTTCTACGGCGACTACCCTTCCTGGGAAGATACCAAGACGTGGTTTCTGGGTGTCCAGCAGGCGTTCGGCAAGAAGACCACCGCGAGCTTCGCCTACCGGCGCCACAGCGACCTTTTCGTGCTGATTCGCGACGATCCTTCGGTTTACACCAACCACCATCGCGATGAAAGCTACCAAACCGCCGTGCGGCGGAACGAGGACCTCGCCATCAACATCGAACTGCATTACGGAGTGGAAGCGCTGCACGAATCCATCGTGAGCAACAATCTGGGCGACCACTCGCGGAGCCGCGCGTCAGCCTATGCGGCTCTGGATTTCCGCGCGCTCAAACGCTTTTCGCTCTCGATTGCGGCGCGCGAGGAAATCTACCGCGTTTTCTCCGCCGAGTTCTGCCCGACGATAGCCGGGGGCTACCGGCTTTCGCCGCATGTCAAGCTGCGCGCCTCCGTCAGCCGCGCGTTTCGCGTCCCCAGCTATACCGAGCTGTATTATGAGGACCCCGCGAACGTCGGCAATCCCAATCTTCGTCCGGAGCGCGCCTGGAATTACGAAGGCGGCATCGATTGGAGCCCGAATTCCCGATGGCATGGCGACCTCACCGTCTTCGAGCGGCGCGAGCGCGACGACATCGACTACTATCGCGCTTCGCCTAACGATCTGTGGCAGGCGGTGAACATCGACGCCTTGAATTTCACGGGCGTATCGAGCGGTCTGCGGTTTGCAGTGACCAGTTCGCAGAGCCTCGATTTCCGGTACTCGTGGCTCCAGGGCAACGAGGATACGATCCCGATCGGCGAGACCAAGTATACGTTTTACTACCCCGTCCACTCGGGCATCGTCGCGTGGCAGGCCAGCCTGCCCAGCCACTTCATGCTGCGCACGCGTCTCGGAGTCCTGGACCGGCGGGCGGAAGGCGTCTACGCCCTCGTGGATTTCGACGCCGCGTACACGGGCGGCAGCGTACATCCATTTGTGCGGCTCTCCAATTTGACAAATACGTCGTATGAAGAGGTTCAGGGCGTGGTGATGCCCGGCCGCACGCTGATCGGCGGGGTAGAACTGGTATTACGCAAGAAGTAGGGATATTGTTCCCAGCGGGCTGTCCGAGTTGACCAGGCGGGAATTCGTCGCGGGCGTGTCCGCGTTGGCGTGTGCAGGCGGAGCTCAAGCGCCAGGAAGAGCGGCTGCAATTGAATGAGGACGCCTTGTGGTCGGGCGCGCCGCGGATGTGGAACAATCCCGCGGCGCTCAAGCACCTGGCGGAAGTACGGGCTGGTGTTGGAAGAGCAGGACTACGTCTGCGCCGATCGCCTGTACCGTCAAATGCAGGGCCACGGCGCCTAGCAGGCTGCGGGAAAAGCCCCTCAACCCCTTGCTTACGCGCGCGGCTCAGAAACGCGCTCGTTCTTTTGCAGGCACTTGCAGAGGCGCGACCGTGAGGGAGCGGTCCCGGAATGCCCTTTTTCCGCAACCTGCTAGAGCGCACGTCTAGCGCCTGAGCTTCAAATAATGCCGGTACACCAGCGCGATGGGCAAGCCCATCACGTTGTAGTAGCATCCCTCGATTCGCGGAATGAACTTCGACGCCGCCCCTTGCACGGCATACGCGCCGGCCTTGTCCATCGGCTCTCCCGATGCCACGTAGTCGTCGATTTCCGGCGCGCTCATAGGCGCGAACCAGACAGCGGTCGCTGCGCAATCGCAAATCTGCTCCTCGCCGCGCTGGAGACAGATGCCAGTCAGCACCTCGTGGCGGCGGCCGGAAAGAAGCGCCAGCATGCGGCGCGCGTCGCCGGCGTCGACAGGCTTGGCGAGGATCTCGCCATCTACCACCACGGTAGTGTCGGCGCCCAGTACGATCTCGTCCGTGGCCGCCAGAACAGCGCGCGCCTTGGCTTCCGCGAGGCGTCGCACGTAATCCTCCGGTGTCTCCTGCGATAACGGGGTTTCGACCACTGGGGCGGCGCGGACAACGAACGGGATACCGGCCTGGCGTAGAATTTCGGCGCGGCGAGGAGACTGCGAAGCGAGCACGAGCATCGTTCTCTACGATGCCATACTCCGCGCATTGTAGAATAAGGGCGAATGAAAAACCTGGCGCGCGACCTCATCGTCAAGCCCGGATCGAAGATCAAACTCGAAAAATTCGATGCCGGCAACACATTCGGCCTGGACAAGGCGTCCGCGGCCGACCGTCTCACGAAAAATCTCGAGCGGCTGTCGGCGCTGCAATACATGCTGTACGCGGAAGGGCGGCGCTCGCTGCTGGTGGTGCTGCAGGGCATCGACGCCGGCGGCAAAGATGGGACCATCCGGCACGTGATGACCGGACTCAATCCGCAGGGCGTGGACGTGACGTCGTTCAAAGTGCCCGAGGGCGCCGAAAAGCGCCACGACTACCTTTGGCGCATCCATCGAGCCGTGCCCGAATTCGGCAAAATCGGCATTTTTAACCGCTCGCACTATGAGGACGTGCTGGTGGTGCGGGTCCACGGGCTGGTGCCCAAGGGGGTCTGGTCGAAACGGTACGACCAGATCAACGACTTCGAACGCATGCTCGCCGCCAGCGGAGTGGACATCGTGAAATTCCTGCTCTACATCAGCAAAGACGAGCAGGCCAAACGATTCCGCCAGCGCATTGACGACCCGAAGAAGAACTGGAAATTCTCGCCGGCCGACCTGAAGGAGCGCGGGTATTGGGATCAGTACATCGAAGCCTACCAGGAAATGCTGCGTAAATGCAGCAAAGACCACGCTCCGTGGTATGTGATTCCGGCCAACAATAAGTGGTTCCGTAATCTTGCGGTGTCGCAAATTCTCTGCGACACACTGGACGGCATGGACTTGAAATTTCCCAAACCCACGGCGGATTTGTCGGGTATCAAGTTTGAGTAGGGTCTCTGGCAGGCGGCCTACATGGGCATCTCGGCGAGCTTTCGTGGGGCGGACTTCAGTCCGCCTACCACAGGGTTTACATCGCTTGCGGGAGGCGGGCTGAAGCCTGGCTGAAGCCGGCCCCACGTTACTCGTATCTCAGGGCCGTCAACGGGTCCACGCGCGCCGCGCGGCGCGCCGGCAGGTATGCCGCCGCCAGCGCCACGGCCGTTAGCGCCGCTGCCCCCGCGACGATCGCGACGGTATTCGTCGCCGGCAAACCGGCAATCAGACTGGCGGCGAGAGTGCGCGACCAAATCGCCAGCGGTACTCCGGCCGCCAGGCCCGCGCCGGCCATCCACAGAGCGTCCACCAGCACCATCCGGGTCACATTGCCGCGCGTCGCGCCCAGCGCGATGCGGATGCCGATTTCGTTAGTCCGGCGCGCCACGGTGTACGCCAGCAAGCCGTAGATTCCGATCGCGACGAGCAACGAACCCAATATCGCGAAGAGCGTGGAGAGCGTCGCCGTGAGCCGCTCGGGGACGATGGAAGCGTCCATCTGAGCGGCCAGCGTTCTCATGCTCTCCACCGGCACGTCCTTCAGCACGGCGCCCACGGTGCGTCGCATATCGCCCGACAAGGCTGCGGGGTCGCCGGCCGCACGGATGGCAAAGCTGTTCGAGTTGACTCCCGTTTCCGAAAACGCGGACAAGTACACGGTGCGCGGCGCGGGCACGTGGAGATCCAGATACTTGGCGTCGCCAACCACTCCGACGATCTCGAACGGCCGGTCGTCGTGTTCCAACGTGACCAGCCGGCCGATGGGATTCGCGTCGCCGAAGTAATGGCGGGCCATGGACTGATTGACGATAGCGACGTGCGAAGCGCTTTGGTCCTGGAAGGTGAAGTCGCGTCCCGCCACGAGCGGCGTGCCGTAAGTTTCAAAATACCGCGGGGCGATCCAGTTGACGAAAGCGCGCCTTTCCGGGCCTGCCGGGCGATAGCCTTCCACGGTTGCGAAGCGGCTGGCCGCGCCGCCCGATATGGGCGTCGCAGCGCTCAACGTGGCCGAGCGAACGCCTGGGATGGCGGCAAGCCGATCGAGCAGTTCGCGGTACGCGGCCGACAACCGTTCGCCCGAATATCCGCTGCGGGCCGGATTGAGACTCGCCAGCAAAATGTGGTCACGCTGGAAGCCTAATTCGACGTTCCGCAAGTCCGAAAGATGGCGCAGAAACAGGCCCGCGGCACTCAGCAGCACTACCGCGATTACCACTTGCGCGACCACCAGGCTTTTGCCGAATAGCCGCCCGAAGCGCGTCTCGCTGGTGGCGCCCGCGGTCCGCAGTGAGGACGCCGGCGCGGTGGCCATCGCCCGTAGTGCCGGCGCGAGTCCGAAAAGCAGTCCGGTGAGCAGAGCGACCGCGGCCAGGAAGAGCAGGACACGGAGATCCAGCCGCGCGTCCAGCTCGAAGTGGATTCGGCCGCTGGCCATGATCTGCGCCAGCCCGCGCGCGCCGAAATACGCCACCAGCAATCCGCACACCCCGCCGGTCACCGATAGCAGCAGCGATTCCGTCAACGCCTGGCGTGCCAGGCGCCATCGCCCGGCGCCGAGCGAGACGCGCAGGGCCATTTCGCGTTGCCGGGCCGCTCCGCGGGCGAGCAGCATGCTGGCCACGTTGGTGCAGGCGATCAGCAGGAGCAATCCGACTACCGCCATCAAAAACAGCAGCGGCTTCGAGTACAGATCGCGCACGCGGCCCCAGGGAGGAATGTCGCGCGACAAACCCGCGCCCGCCGGTTCCAATTTGAATTGCACTCGGCTCCAGTTGGGGTCGCGGCGCAGAGTGGCTTCATCGATGCTCTGCCGGTACAGCAGAGCTAACTCGGCTTGCGCCTGCTCTATCGAGACACCCGGCTTCAATCGCCCCATTAGACCCACGTAAGGGAGCCCTGTCGCATGAAAGATGGCCGGCTGCGTGGCGAGCGAAACCCAGACCTGAGTACGATATTCCGCGGTAATTCCGAAAAAATCTCTCGGCGCCACACCCACAATCGTCACCGGAACGCCCTCGATGGCGATTTGCTTTCCAACCGCATTCGGGTCGAGTCCGAACTGGCTTTTCCAATACGCCCAGCTCAGAATAGCGACGCCCACGGAGGTCGCGAGATCGTCCTGCGGGTCGATCGGACGGCCGGCGGACGGTTTCAATCCGAGCAGTGAGAAGTAGTTGCCGTCGACAAACTCGCCATCCACGCCTACGCCCAATACTGTGAGGCGCGACGGAGCGCTGGCGATCAAGCCTGCGAGCGACCGGTTGCGGCCGCGCAGGTACCGATACTGGTCGAAGCTAGCGCCGTTCAACCACGGGTCTGTGGGGAAGAGATGCAGCAGATCGACGAGCGTCCCGGGATCGCGCACCGGCAGCGGCCGCAACATCACCATATCGATCAGGCTGAAGATCGCGGTATTGACGCCGATCCCCAGCGCCAGCGATAGCACCGCAACGGCCGTGAACACGCGATTCCGGCGCATCGTCCGCAAGGCGTAGCGAAGATCCTGCGAGAGAGTTTCCATGACGGTCCACATGTCGCTCGGCGGCCCCTTTTCCTGCCTGTCGTCAGTGTACTAGTCTATTAATACAATAGCAAGCATTTTTCTCAGCCGGTGTGCCGCACAACCGGAATCGCGATCGCATTCGATCTGGCTTTCCCGGGCGGGGGCAGTTCGGCTTCTATCGAGATGGTATCCCCCGTTGACGTATCGCCCGGACCCAGCAGAACCCGCAACTCGGTTTCATCGACGTAAGCTGTGCGGCGCGCCTGTCCCGCGATGAGTGCGGTGGTCCCCGGAACGAGGGACGAACCACGCAAGGTAATCCACACGCTTTCGGTAGTGGCGAGTAACTCAGCGGGTGAAGACTCAAAGATAGCCGGCTGCGGCTGGCTCAAACCATCGCTACGCGCGTCGTCGCCCATTCCCGGAGCCGTTCGAAAAACGTCATCCGCGGCGTCGCGAAGTTTCTCAATCATCGGACCGCCGAAGAAACCGACCAGCGCGCCGAATCCGCAAATGCCGAAGCTATTGGGGACTTCCTTGCCCGGGAGCGCAGGCGCCAGGAACGCGCGCAGAGCACAGTAGCACATGACCGCGAGGCCGGCATCCAGGGGTACGCGAGCGAAATACAGCCAGATCCAACTCGCTTTGAAAGAACGAGTAACGAGATACTGCGCGAGGCGGCCTACGGCATTCAGGAAGCTGCCGATGGCGCCGGCCACGGCGACCAAATACAGCAACCGGGTTTCAAATGCAGCCGGCAGACTGAACCCGAAAAGAGTTGGGGCGGCCCCATCCCTGGCGGGCCATAGGGCGACGAGAGCGTATAGGAGAATCCCTGTCACCGCTATCAGAATCGCGCTCGATATCGGTGTGCCAATCCATGCCGCGGCATTCGATTGAATACCTTTCTCGCGGCGCCATGCACGATTCGATTCCTTAATGGGATCGATGAATCTATCGTGGGTCAGCTCATACCACATACTTCCCGCGCGCGCCTCGCCTCGTATGAGGTGAGTCGCCTCAAGTTGATCTACAACTTCGTTTCGGATGCCGTTGGTGAAGCGGCGGCCGCGGTAGACGATCCCGCGCGTTCCCCCGGCTGTGATCAGGTCCTTTTCAAACCACGCGCGGAGCCGCTCCTCGCCGGCCTTGCCCGAGGCGGCGATCTGACGCACAGCGGTTTCGAAGTAATCGCCGAGCGCGGCATCGGCATTGCCGAAGCGACGAACGTGTTCGGCCGTAATTGTCTTGGCGCCCGAAGGAAGCGTTTTCCAGATCTGAGCGCACACCACCTGAAGTTGCAACGGCTCGACGAATTCACCTACTACGGTCTTGAGACCGCGCTCCGTCTGGACGCGTTCTTTGCAAAGGTCCTCCACCAGGTTTTCGGCAATAGCGTCTTCGAAAGGACAGCCTGCCGTTTTCGCAGGTACTTTAATGGCATCCAGCGCCTGGCCGGCGCGCAGCCGCTCCAGATGATACCGGAGGCGAAAGCCATCGGGAAGAAAACCTTCGTAGCCCCCCAAGGACGCGAGATATTCTTCGCGCAGGCAAAACAGCACGTGGACACTTGGAATCCGAAGGAGCTTCGCCACTTCCCCGAAGAATTCTCCCCGATCCTGCCACCGGTCGAGAAAGGTCGTGAAGATCTCCTCGAACTGATCGAAGACCAGCACTTGGGCATGCTCGCTAACCGGCTCCACGAGAGCGCTCAAGTGCGCATCGGATGTCCACCCGGAGTTCGGCGATGCCGACGAGACCGCGTTCGCGACGAATACGTTACCGGCCGAGTCCTTGCCGGCGCCGCGATCGGGCCGAAAGCCCACTCGCAGCACCCGCACGGTGGCTTTTTGATTTTCAAAACGAGGCTTGAGGCCGGCGCGGACCAGCGAAGTCTTCCCAGCGCCCGAGCCGGAATACAAAACACCAATTCGCTGAGCCGAAAGCAAGTCGCAAAGCTCGGCAGTCTCGCGCTTGCGCCCGCAGAAGAACTGCTCCTCGGTCTCGCTGAAGGCTGTCGGCCCCGGATAAGGCGAGGCGCGCGCCGCAGTCTGACTCATTTCCAGGTCTTGCTCTCCTTAATCAATTGCTCCGCGAACTCTTCCGAGGAGCCCCAGAAAACGTCGAGGTCCAGTACCCACTGGAAGTACTGCTTCAGATACTCTTTCATCTCCTCTCGCTCGGTGCCGCCATATTGCACGGTTATGCTGGTGACCGCCGTGGAGCGCAGGGACGTCTTCAATCCGCGCAGGATGACGCGAAAGTTCATATCGGCAATCCCGTAGCCGACAAACAGGAGAAGCTTCGACGCCAACGCATTCTGAATGGCCGGCGGGAGCATCGGTCTTTTCGCGCCCGGCTGGCTCGAGTCGCTTTCAAAAGCCTGGCGCTTCTGTCTGCCCATCTCCACGAGAAAATCCAGGTAGTCGTCTTCGCTTGCAACAATCGATTTCGGAATCTCCATTTGTCCGTGCAGATGAAAAACAACGGGATGGTCCGGAGTTGGCTCGTAGGGTTCTTTGTAAGAGCGGCCCGGCCCCACCGGTTCGTCGTCGAAGCAAGTCCTGATGTCCTGCAGTTGATCGTTCCACCGGCATATCGCGGTTTCGACTTTCTTGTTCTGCAGTTGGAGAGCAAGCTTCATACGGTTATCGTAGTTGGTGGTGATATAGATCGGAAGGTTCAGGCCGGCCAGCGCCCTGTGCGCATCGAATTCGCCAAATTTCGGATTCTCAGCCTTCTCCCGAACGATCTTCGCGATAACCAGTTTCGGGTAATCCCCTTGTGTGTGCTTGACAGCGAGGAATTGAGCAACGGCCGCGAGATCTTCGACGGTCCTCTTCTCAGCGTCGCTGATGGGCTTTCCCGTGGCATCCGTAAACGGGTTGGTCTTCTCCCTGCGGAGCAGTTCGGCGGCCAACTCTTTCGCGGGCGGTATATAGGGGCGGGACGCACCGGCCCCGATCACCGCGACGCAGTTATTGTTTTCTACATTCAGCCTCAGTTTATCCCAGTCCATAACCTTGCGGCCCCGCGGTCATGAAACTGCCCGGACTGTGACGGTTGTCGAGCCTGACTGGCGGGTCGAGGGCGGCTCCCCTTTGACCACCACCGTCAGGGCACATGCAGACGCGGTGTCACTCGCCTCGAGGTGCGCGACAAGTTCACTGTCACTCACGAAGTCCGTCCTTCTTGCTGCCCCATTAACGAGGACGACATCCCCGTTGAGGAAATTCTTTCCTTGTACTCTTATCGTCACGTCCCCCGCCCCCTGTGGCACATTGGCGGGAACAATCCCTATAATCGCTGGATTCTCAGGTTGGAGCTTATTAGCGCGGGCGTCGTCTCCCTCGCCTGGCGCCACCCGGAAAAGGTTGTCCGCGGTTTCGCGCAGTTTATCGGTAGCTTGTTTGGAGAACATTCCCACCAGGCTGGACATAGCGGCGACCCCAAACGGACTCACGTCCGTTCCCAGAGCGCCGCTCGACAGCAATCCGCCACGCACCACGGAATAAAAGATGAAGGCCAAGGCTACACCGATCGGGCCTCGCAGAACATACCACCAAAGCCAACTCGCCTGCAATTGCCGGTTGCCCACAAAACTCGTGAAAGACGTGGCCGCGTGAATATAGCTCCCGAGACCCGCGGAAATAATCACAATCAGCAACAATCTAAGCTCGTGCGCGATTGTGGCGTGATAGCCGAACCACCATACATTCTTGTCCCAGTCATGCTGGGCTGGGGTCGAGGCTTGTTGGGTCGAAGTGGCGGTTTGCGCCGGATTGGCGGGCAATTCCGCCGGCCAGACTGTTGCCAGTGAATATACCAGGAGCAAAACGATGATCAAGAAGCTGCAACCTATCAAGGTCACTAGCCAAGCCGGGGCTGGAGCAAATTGTTGGTCTTCCAATCTAACCCTCCTCAGCGGACTTGTCTCAATGTCAGATTTCCCGGAGCCTTCAAACCGCCGCTGGCCACCGCCATTCTGACTTTTTCGGGCCCGCATGGCCCGCTTCTGACTTCCAAATCCTAAAAGGATTTCAAGGGCGAAACCCTTGCTCGGATTTTCGTAATCATATCACCGGTTTGACTGCAAGAGAAGGGTCGTCCTGTAACATTTCGAGACCGGCACGCTATCGATTCGGCTTGAACGTGCCCCCGTGGAGAAGAATACCGAGCACTTCCTTGGAGCGGGAAACGAACGCGCCCTGTTTGTCCGGCGTTTTATCATTATGGTCCGATTCAATCATGGGAACCGCCTCCTTAGGACCGGGAATCTGATTGAATGCCGTCCAGACACCCGCCGGCGGACAGGTGGTATCGATGAAACCCATGGCCGCCAGAACCGGCGCTTTGATCCGCGAGGCAAAATTGACGATATCGAAGTAGGGGGCCGTCGCCATCACCCTGGGGTCGTTCGAAGGCCAATTCGGATAGCCCGCCCGGCGGCCATGAAGCCCGCCGTTCATATCGGCGCCGGAGGGTTCGTTCACGATCACTGCGGACACCTGCGGACGGATGCCCGCGACGGCCAAGCTTTGCTGGCCTCCCATGCTGGTCCCCATGAGGACGAGGGTCTCGCCGTTCCAATCGGGGCGGCTGCAAATGTAATCCACAGCGCGCGCGTCGCGCAGGTACATATAGAGAAAATAGGACGTCTCCCGATTGGTGTTCCCGATCGCCTGGTAGGCGGGACTCACGCCGGCGGATTGGTCGGGCGGCATGTCGTGCGAGTCCACGTCGAAGGCAAGCCAGCCCTCGGCCGCGCGATCGGTGACCCAGTTGGGCTGTAGGGCGTACACCCCGGCCCACTGATAAATCACCAGCGCCGGGAACTTGCCCAACTTGATCGGTTTGGCGAGGTAGCCGTGAACGCGCGAGCCGACGGCATCGAGTTGGACGGTCGATAACTCCACGCCGGCCTGCGTCGTCTTGACCGGATTAATTACCGGATTCATGGGGGTCACGCTGAGATATTGCAGCTTATTGAGCCAGAAAGCTTCAAAATCGGTCGGGCGCGGCACGGACGGCTTCAACTGCGTCGGGGCGACTGCCGCGCCAAGATGGACCGCCGAGGCTGGCGGCGCCCCTTCGGCGCTCACCGTCACATAGAGCATCGCCGGCTCTTCGAGCGTGGCTTCAATCGTGGCGCTGCCCGAGGAGAGATCCAGCGTACCCGTCTTGATCGTGTCGAAGTTATTGGTCTTGATGTCGTAGGTGTATTTTGCCGCGGGCGCGGCGGTATCCTTGGGCAGCGATACCGTCCAGCCGGCTTTCTCCCCCAGGCGGTAGATGCCGGTGCTGTGAAATGGCACAAAGCTCAACTGCTGGGCGCCTGCCAAGGGCGCGAGGAGCAGCAGCGCGAGGGCAGCGATCGAAAAACGCAAGGAGCGGTTCATCTTAGGTTCCGACACGATTTAGCATATCAACCGTTGCGGACGGGCGAGCGGCCTGCTGTCATAGGGTCCATGAGGAAAGTATCGGCGCTCGTCGGCTCGGCGATCTTTTTGGTGCTGGCGCCGGGGTTCGTCGCCGGATTGGTCCCCTGGTGGATCTCCCACTGGCGGTTCGAGAGTTCGTACTTGCCGTTGCGGCTGCTCGGCGCAGGCATTACCGCGATGGGCATCCTGGGTGTTCTGGAATGCTTCGGCCGATTCGCACTACAGGGCGTTGGCACGCCCGCGCCCGTTTTCCCAACCCGCCATTTGGTAGTCGCGGGGCTTTATCGGCACGTGCGAAATCCCATGTACATCTCGGTGATGGCCACCATCCTGGGACAAGGCGTGCTCTTCGGAAATGTCGACGTGCTGGGGTACGGCGCGGTCGTCTGGCTGTTGTTTCACGTGTTCGTGCTGGTTTACGAGGAACCGACACTGCGATCAACCTTCGGAACCGAATACGAGTCTTACTGCGGCAAAGTACCCCGCTGGATTCCCCGATTCTCTACCAGGATGCGGAGACGGTATGACGGGGCAGCTCCCTGACGGCTGCGGCTCGGTAGGCTGCCGCAGACAAATTGAGCCCGATTCTCCCAGGTTCTGTCCGCGCACTACACTAGCTTCGAAGCCTCAGGCGTCAACAAGCTCGTCGCGAGGGGTAAGACTGGGTGACGACCGGGCCATGCGGATCATGGTCGAAATATTGATAGTGGCGTTAGCCAATTCCAACACTGTCCCGCCAATGGATCCAGTGACGATGTTGTTGGCGAGCCACATCAGGGTGCTGCAGAGCAGTACTACGCGGAACGGAATGCCGCGCATCGCAAAAATCGCATAGGTCGCGATGCAGGAGCCGATTACCGGCAGCCACCCGGGCCAACTTTTGACGAACGCCGCGCCCAGCGCCAGGTTCGCCGCGATCATCAGCGCGCCGAGCCACAAAGACCGGTACCGCAGCGCCAAAAACGATCGCAACGACGATACCAGCGAACTGGCGCAGGCCGGAAGATGGCCGAGCAGAATGAAATGCAGGCCGTAAACCAGGCTCTGAACCGCGTTGAAAAACTTGAGGCGGCGATCGTTTTTCTGGAGAAAAGCCGTGACGCCAAGAGCTAGAGCGATGTAGCCGACGACTTGCGCCGGAGAGAATAGTTCCATTGTTTGTTGATCCGAACCGGACGGGGTTCAAGGAATGTACTGATTTCAGTTTACCAGTTTGCGCGGCGCCGTAATTGTTCCGCGGCCACGAAGCTCCCGTGAAACCGCTGCGGTCCCGATTCTCAAGGGAATTCAGGAGAGCGCGGCCCGGCCCGCAATGATAAAATGAACCGACCACCAAAACATGGAACGCGCCAGCAAGCTCATTCGGGGATTGAGACTGCCCGACGGGACGCTCAGCGGTGAAGAACTGGCGTGCGCCGTCTGGCCTCAGGCCGTCGGCAAGAAAATCGCCGCCCATACGCGCGCCGCCCGCCTGGTCCGCACGCGGCTGGTAATCGAAGTGGAGGACGCCACCTGGCAGCGCCAGTTGAACGCCCTCAGCCGCCACATGGTTTGGAATCTGGAGCAAATTCTTGGCAAGAGCGTGGTGGAGGATCTCGAATTCCGCGTAGTCCCGCGGCGGCGCGAACCGCAGCGCGCGGCCCAAGCCGCACCCGCGTCGTTCGCCGACGACTCCGCTGCCATCGCCGACCCGGTGATGCGCAGCATCTACCGGGCTGCGCGCCAAAAGGCACGGGCGTGAAAATTACCGAAAACGAAGTTCGCTACGTTGCCGCCCTGGCGAACCTGCAACTCGCCGACGCGGAAGTGGGCAAGTTGCGCGCCGACCTCGACGGCATCCTGGAACACATGGACAAGCTCAAGGAGATCGATACCACGGGTGTCGAACCCATGGCGCAGGTTCTGTTCCATGCCGGAGAGACGGCGACGCTGCGGGCCGATGTCCCGGTTGCGCCATTGGGCAACGAGGCCGCACTGGCCAGCGCTCCGCAGCCCGGCGCCGGATATTTCAAAGTACCCAAGATCATCGAACGTTGAACCATGGACATTCCTTCTCTGACCATAGACGCCGTAAGGGAGGGCCTGCTTTCGCGCCGCTTCAGCGCCACCGATCTGGCCACTGAGGCATTGCGTTTCGCGGAAGCCGGGAACGCGCAGACCAACGCCTACCTCCATTTCTCTCCCGAACGTGCGCTGGCAAACGCGCACCGCGTGGACCTTCAGATCGCCCATGGAGAGGAGCCGGGCCCGCTCGCCGGCGTACCGGTGGCCGTCAAAGACGTCATCGTGACGAAGGGCGTGCGCACCACTTGCGGGTCGAAGCTGCTGGCCGATTACGTCCCGCCGTATGACGCGACTGCCGTAACCCGCATCGAGCAGGCCGGCGGGCTAATCATAGGGAAGACCAATTGCGACGAATTCGCCATGGGATCCTCCACGGAGAATTCGGCATTCGGACCGGTCCGGAATCCCAGAGCTCCCGATCGCGTGCCCGGAGGGTCGAGCGGCGGCTCGGCCGCGGCGGTGGCGCAGGGCACGGCGGTGGTGGCGCTCGGCTCCGATACCGGCGGGTCTGTCCGGCAGCCAGCCTCATTTTGCGGCGTGGCGGGTGTCACACCCACGTACGGGCGGGTTTCACGCTACGGGCTTACGGCCTTCGCCAGTTCGCTTGACCACATCGGGCCGTTCGCCCGCTCGGTAAAGGATGCCGCCACGGTGCTGCGCACGATCGCCGGCCGCGACCCTTGCGATGCCACTTCGGCGGAGGCCCCGGTACCGGATTATTCAGCACTTCTCGACGGCAATGTAAAAGGCTTGAAGCTTGGCCTGCCCCGCGAGTATCTAAAAGAACTGACGAGTGAAACCGGTACGTTGATTCACCGGGCTGTGGATGTATTCCAGGGGCTGGGCTGCGACGTGCGCGAGATCAGCCTGCCCTCCACCGATTACGCGATTGCCTGCTATTACATTATCGCTACAGCGGAAGCCAGCTCCAATCTGGCAAGATATGATGGCGTGCGCTACACTTTCCGCTCGGGACACGGCGACACACTCTCGGATATGTACAGGAACACACGCGGCGAAGGATTCGGCGCCGAGTGCAAGCGGCGCATCATGCTGGGCACTTACGTGCTAAGTGCGGGATACTACGATGCGTACTACCTGAAGGCCCAGAAAGTGCGGGCGCTCATCGCCCGCGATTTTGCGAACGCGTTTCAAGAGGTGGATGCGATCGTGGCGCCGGTTTCACCCTTCCCGGCTTTCCGGCTGGGTGAGAAAGTTGACGATCCGATCGCCATGTACCTCTCGGACATCTATACCATCACCGGCAGTTTGGCGGGCATTCCGTGCATGAGCGTACCCTGCGGAAATACCGCCGAGGGGCTGCCGGTGGGAATGCAGATTTTGACCGGGCATTTCGCCGAGACCACGATGTTTCGGCTGGCGGATGCCTTTGAACGAACTCAGAGAACATAAAGGAGACTGACATGCCATTCACACTGCCACCGTTGCCCTACGCGCCCGACGCGCTGGAACCTCACATCGACAAGATGACCATGGAGATTCATCACGGCAAGCACCACGGTGCTTACGTCACCAACCTGAACAAGGCTTTGGAGTCGGCCCCCAATCTGGCGGGCAAGACCGTGGAAGAACTGCTGGCCAACAACTGCGCCATCGTTCCCGAAAATATCCGCACCGCCGTGCGCAACAACGGCGGCGGCCACATCAATCACTCCATGTTCTGGAAAATCATGGCTCCGGGCGCGGGCGGAGCTCCCGTGGGTAACGTGGCTCAAGCCATCACCGGCACTTTCGGAAGTTTCGGGGCCTTCAAGGAAAAGATCAATGCCGCCGGCGCCACGCGCTTCGGTTCCGGTTGGGCTTGGCTGGTAAAGACGGGCGGCAAGCTCGATATCTACTCCACCGCCAACCAGGACAGCCCCGTCATGGAGGGCAAGTATCCGGTGATGGGCGTGGACGTGTGGGAGCACGCCTACTATCTGAAGTATCAGAACCGCCGTGCGGACTACCTGGCGGCCTGGTGGAGCGTGGTGAACTGGGCGGAAGTGGAATCCCGCTTCAACGCCGGGTAACAGACTCAACCGTTCGGGGCAGGTGACGCGCCTGCCCCGAATCGACGTTTCAAGGAGCCCTTCCCCTTCATGCGCACATACGATCTCATAGTCATCGGCTCCGGCCCCGCAGGCCAACGCGCGGCCATCCAAGGGTCGAAATGCGGCCATCGGGTAATTCTCGTCGAACAACGCGAAATCGTGGGCGGCGTTTGCGTCAACACTGGCACCATCCCCAGCAAGACCATGCGCGAGGCCGTATTGCATCTCTCGGGGTACGAATACCAGGGCATCTACGGCGTCAACTATCACGTCAAAGAAAAGATCACCATGGCCGACCTCGGGTTCCGGGTCAACGGGGTGATCAAGACGGAGTCGGACGTGATGCAGGCCCAACTCACGCGCAACGGCGTCGAGGTGATCACGGGCAAGGGCAGCTTCCTCGCGCCCAACCAGGTTCGCGTGGAGAACTCCCGCGGGCAGTCCGACCTGGAAGCGAAAGTTGTGATTGTCGCCACGGGCACAAAACCCGCAGTATCACCTACGGTTCCGTGCAATGGACGCAATATTCTGAATAGCGATCAGATTCTGCAGATGGCCGACATTCCCAAGACGCTCATCGTGGTGGGCGGCGGCGTGATCGGCGTGGAATACGCCTGCATGTTCGCGATTTTGGGCGTGCGCGTGATCCTGGTGGAGAAGCGGCCGCGCCTGCTGGAATTCGCCGACAACGAGATCGTGGAGGCGCTCTCTTACCATCTGCGCGACCATCGCGTCACCATGCGGCTCAACGAAGAAGTGGCCAGCGTCGAAGAGACGCCCGAAGGCGGCGTGGTCGCCAATCTGCAAAGCAACAAGCGAATCGTGGGCGATGCGCTGCTGTATGCCGTGGGCCGGTCCGGCAATGTGGACGAACTGAATCTGGCGGCCGCCGGTCTGGAGGCCGACAAGCGCGGCCGTATCCCGGTGAACGCGGATTACGAAACCAAGGTCCCCGGTATTTACGCGGTAGGCGACGTGATCGGCTTCCCCAGCCTGGCATCGGTATCCATGGAGCAGGGCCGCACTGCCGCGGCACATGCCTTCGGAGTGAAGATCCGCTCCAATCCCGCCACCTATCCGTACGGCATCTACACCATCCCGGCAATCTCCTTCACCGGCAAAACCGAAGAGCAACTAACCGACGAAGATGTGCCCTATGAAGTCGGCGTGTCTTACTATCGGGAGACGGCGCGCGGGCAGATCCGCGGCGACACCACCGGCCGCTTGAAAATCATCTTCCATCGTGAGACCCGCGAGATTCTGGGCGTGCACATCATCGGCGAAGAGGCCGCCGAACTGATTCACATCGGCCAGGCAGTCATGATCCTGAAAGGCACCCTCGACTATTTCGCGGAGACGGTCTTCAATTACCCCACCCTGGCCGAATGTTACAAGATGGCGGCTTTCAACGGCCTTAATAAGTTGAAGTAACGATCAGGAACCAGTCGCCCTTGCGGCGAACTTCCCGGGATGGCAGCGCGGGTTTCACCTGCACTACATCGGCAAGCTCCAATCCGCTGGTCAGCAGCACGCCGCCGGGCCGCAGTACCCGCAGCAGATCCGGCGCGATTCGCACGATTGTCTCCGGATTGATATTGGCCACCACCAGGTCGACGGAGGCGGCCGCGACCGCATCCACCGAACCCACAAATCCGTTCCCGGCGATCTCCACCGCCACCGGATCGGTGTCGCAGGCGTATACCTTGCCGGCGCCGAGCAGCGCGGCTGCCTGCGCCAGAATGCCCGAGCCCGTGCCGACATCGAGCACGCGGGCTCCGGGTTTCACGAACTCCTCCAGCGCCTCCAGGCAGAGGCGCGTGGTCTCGTGGACGCCGGTGCCGAAAGCCATCCCCGGATTTACCACGATGCGGAACCGCCCGTCAGGAGTGGGGTCGTCGCGCCATTCCGGCGCCAGGAAGAAGCGCGCGCCTACCTCCATGGGCTGCAACAGATCGCGCGCCGATTGTACCCAGTCGCGATTCTCTTCGACCCGCAAGGTGGATCCGGGGAAGAGCCGCAGCAGTTCACTGCGATCCTCGGAGTCTTCAAAGAACGCCCTCACGCGTGCGTTACTCAGCTCCACGATGCCGGCGGAGTGGTGATCCCACAACTCCGCGATCAGCAGCTCGCGGTCTTCGGGGTCGCATTCGATCTCCAGAGAGAACATGTTCGTTATCATAGTGGAGAGTCCCTCTTTATACAATGAAACTACAAGGTATCTTTCCGCCCATCACAACTCCGTTCGATCATAACGGCGACATCTACGCCACCAAGGTGCAGCACAACGTGGAAAAGTGGAACCGGACGTCGCTTTCCGGCTATGTCGTGATGGGCTCAACGGGCGAGAGCGTACTTTTGACCGCCGAAGAGAAGTTCCTTCTTTGGGAGATGGTGGCCAAGCATGCCGCGCCCGAGAAGTTGTTGATCGCCGGCACCGGAATGGAGAGCGTGCGCGAGACCGTGGCGCTCACCAATCGGGCAGCGGAAATGGGCTACAAGGCGGCCATGGTGCGGACGCCTCACTACTACAAGAACCTGGTGAATCGCGCCGACGCGCAGGTGCTCTACTATCGCGCGGTGGCCGACCAGTCGCGGATTCCGCTGATCATCTACAACTGGCCGCAAGCCACCGGAGTAGATATCCCGGTGGAAGCCGTAGTGGCGCTCTCGGAGCACCCCAACGTGATCGCCATCAAGGAAAGTTCCGGCAGCCTGGAAAAAGTCATGCAGATGATTCGCGAAGTGAAGCACGGATTCCAGGTGCTGGTGGGCTCCGCGCCTACGCTCTGGCCGTCGCTATTGATGGGTGCGTGCGGCGCCATTCTGGCATATGCCAACGCGGCGCCATATTCGGTAATCGCCATCTGGGAGGCATACCGCACGCGCGAAGATGCCGCGGGGATGGATTGGCAAAATCGCATCGGCCGCGCTTCCACGCTGGTGACTGTCAAATACGGGATCCCGGGCCTGAAATACGCCATGGATCTGAACGGCTACTACGGCGGCCCTCCGCGTTTGCCGCTGAGTGTGCCCACGGAAGCTGCTAAGAAGGAGATCGCGGAGGCGTTTCAGGATTTGAAAGGCTAGCCAAGGGCCCCACCCTTGAAATCCTCTCAGGACTTGGGAGTCAGAAGCGGGCCCTGCTGAATGGCGGGCTGAAGCCGGCTGAAGCCCGCCCCATCAGCAGGCCAGACGTGGGGCGGGCTGTCGGAAGTCAGAATGGTTGAAATCCTCAACCTGACCTTGGGGGAAATGTTGAAGTATTCTTGTTTACGATCTTCGACCTAAGAATCTAGCGTCTGCGCAGCAGCCGCCGCAATACGCCGGCGCACTCGTCCACACCGAGCAGGTACGACCCGGCAAGATAGACCGCGCCGTATGTGCCGAGGATGACGCCGCCAAACAAGATCCGGTGTCCCTCTCCCAGTGCCAGTTTGACGCCCCAACCCGCCGCCGCCGCCACCGCGGTCGACGTCCACAATTTGGCGACTAGCGAAGCGGGCAGTCCGGTCTGCCCGATCCGCCGGTTCAATGTGCGCCGCAGGAGCGTGAACTCCACCCAGCCGGCCACACCCGCCGAGGCAGTCAGGCCTGCCGCCCCCCAACGCGGATCGATCCCGATCCACCGCGGCAAAGGCAGCGCGCACAAATATCCCAGGCCGGTGGTGAGCGCCACGCGGATCACCGCGAATCGCAGCGGCGTCCTGGTGTCGCGCAGCGCATAGTAAGTCGACGAATAGAGACGGCCGAGAGTCGACGCCAGCAGTCCCACGGACGACCCGGCGATGATGCCCCACACGTAGGTCGAATCGCGATGGTGAAAGGCGCCGTGCTCGAAGAGGGTAGCCGCGATGACGCCGCCGAGCGCCAGAAACGCCATCGCCGACGGGACCACGAAGAAGGCAATCTGGCGCAGTCCAGCGTTCAGCCGCCGCTGTAGATAGCCGGCCACCTCGCTGGCGTCGCCCAGCGCGCTCGACATCGCCGGCAGTTCCGCCGCCGAGACCGCCATCCCGAACAGACTCACGGGAAGCGTGTAGAGCGTCTGGGCATTGGTGAGTCCGGCCACCGCACCTTTGGGGAGCCAGCTTGCCAGGAAGACATCCACGTAGGCGCTGACCTGTACTACACCGCGGCTGATGAAGACCGGGATGAAATTGCGGACCACTTCGCGGACTTGGGCGTCGCGCGTCTCCAGCCGTACACGAATGTGGCGGGCCAGACGCAGCACCACCGGCAATTGAACGGCGAATTGCAGCGCGCTCCCGATCACCGAGCCCCACGCCAACGCGACGATCAGTCTCTCCGGATTCATTCGCCGGAGACCCAGCAGAGTCGCGATCATCGCCAGGTTCCAGAGCACCGGCGCGGTATAGGAAAGGAAAAACTTCCGGTGGCTGTTCAAAATTCCGAGGCACCACGCGGAAAGCACCAGCAGTCCGGCGCCCGGGAATAAAATTTGGACCAGCCGGATGGTCAGTTCGCGGGTTGCACCCCGGAATCCGCCGACGATAACGTCGGTGACAACGGGCGCCGCCAGAACGCCGCACAGCACGATCACGGCGGTTACCAGCGCCAAAATGGCGGCCACGGCGCCCGCGACGCGCCCCGCTTCCTCCTCGTCTTCCTGGGCAAGCAACTTCGCATAAACCGGAATAAACGAGGCCGATAAAACACCCTCGCCGAAGAGCGTCTGCAGCAGGTTGGGGATGCGAAAGGCGCCATTGAAAGCGTCGGCGACGGCGGACAGCCCGAAGACTCCCGCGAAAATCCACTGGCGGACCAAACCGATCAACCGGGTGAGCAGAATTCCGGTGGACACCAGCACGGCATGGCCGCCGGTGCTCTCGCGCTGTATGGCTTGGGCCACTAAGCCAGCTTCTCCAGCACGGCGGTGCCCACTTCCTCCGTGCTGCTCTTGCCTCCCAAATCGGGCGTGCGGACATTGCCCTCGGCCAGCACCGCGGCGACCGCAGCCTCCACCTCGCGGCGGGCGTCCGCAATGCCCAGATGATCGAGCATCATGCCGGCGCTCAAGATGGTGGCCAGTGGGTTCACGATTCCTTTGCCGGCAATGTCGGGCGCGGACCCATGCACCGGCTCGAACATCGAAGGGAACCTTCGGCTCGGGTCGAGATTGGCGCTGGCGGCGAGCCCCATGCTGCCCACAATGATGGCGGCGACGTCGCTCAGGATGTCGCTGAAGAGGTTGGAGCCGACCACCACATCGAAGCTTTCCGGCCGGCGGATGAAGTTCATCGCGGCCGCATCCACCAGCAGCGTCTCGGTCTCGATATCGGGATAATCGGCCGCCACGTCCTGGAACGTGCGGTCCCACAGCACCATGCTGTATCCCTGCGCGTTGGACTTGGTGATGGAAGCGACGCGCCTCTTGCGATTGCGTTGCCGGGCCGTCTCGAAGGCGAACCGCATGATGCGTTCACACCCGCGGCGGGTGAAGACCGAGGTCTGGATGGCGATCTCCTCGGGCTGGTGACGATACACGAAGCCGCCCACGGGCGCGTATTCCCCCTCGGTATTCTCGCGCACAACGACGAGGTCGATGTCGCCGCCCTTCGGCCGCCCGAGCGGCGACTGCACCCCGGGGTAGAGATAGGCCGGACGCACGTTGGCGTATTGATCGAACGCGCGCCGAATGGGCAGCAGCAGGCCGTTCAGCGTGGTGTGATCGGGAATTTCGGGATGGCCCACGGCGCCCAGCAGGATCGCGTCGCAGGGCTGGAGCAGGTCGATGGCCCCGGCGGGCATCATCTGGCCCCAACGGAAAAAGTGCGCGGCGCCCCAGTCGAAATCCTGAAACACCAGGCTGAGGTCGTGTTTGTGGGCGACTTTCTCGAGGACTCGCTTGGCTTCCGGAATGACTTCCTGGCCGACTCCGTCGCCCGGGATTATTGCGATCGTGAGCGTCTTCATGAGGTTCAAACTCAATTGTAAACGGGGAACAGGAGGCCGATTACGCGCGGGCGCGTCGATAGGCGCGGCGAATGTTATCCGGCAGTGCGTAGCGGTCGAACTCGACAGGAGTGCACCAGGCAATGTCCCTCGACTCTTGCGACACGCGGACCGCATCGCTCGCGGCACGGAAGGCGAATAGCAAATCGTGATGCAGATGGTAAGGCTCCCGGCCGTTGGAGGGGATGCCATGGACATCCATGCTGACCAGCGGAGGAGCGGTGTCGGGCTGGAGTTGCGCACCGGTCTCCTCTACCACTTCGCGCCGCGCGGCATCCCAGATCTCGGCGTCTTCCGGTTCGACGTGGCCGCCCGGGAGGAGCCAGCGATCCAGACGGCGATGATGCACGATGAGGAGTCTGTGGCCATCGGGCGCCAGGACGAGGCCGGTACAAGTAATGTGTCCAGGGGTAAAATGCGAGCGGGAAAACGGGTCTGACGCGCAATCCAGGAGCAGAAGGATCAATTCCTGGCTCTTGAGGGCTTGGCCGTCCGCGGGGTTATCGAAGGAGCGCGCGGTGGATCGAACGCTGGCGGGTGTGATCATAAAAGCAAAAGGCCCGATGGTTACATCGGGCCTTTCATTATAAACCGGGCAACTTCCTACTCTCCCACATAGTTGCCTATGCAGTACCATCGGGGCTGAGAGGCTTAACTGCCGTGTTCGGGATGGGAACGGGTGGGTCCCTCTCGCTATGGTCACCCAGAAGTCGTGCTACTCGAAGTAACCCTGGTCGGCTCTCTCCGGTAGGGCTTGAAGCCTCACCTTGTCCCTCTTTTAGCGAGTGACTTGGAGTAGGCTTCTTGCCAAATATTTGACGGGCGGGCTGCTCGCGCAGAGCAGCCGGCATTCGGAAAGCAGCGCACTGTTCGTGTGCGTAGTAAATTTTATGGTCAAGCCGAACGAGCAATTAGTAACGGTAAGCTCAACGCATTACTGCGCTTACACATCCGTCCTATCAAACAGGTAGTCTACCTGTGCTCTTCTTAGCTTACGCTTGGGAGATCTCATCTTAGGGAAGGTTTCACGCTTATATGCATTCAGCGTTTATCCTGACCGAACTTCGCTACCCAGCGATGCGGCTGGCGCCACAACTGGATCACAAGAGGTTCGTCCACCCCGGTCCTCTCGTACTAAGGGCAGGCCCCTTCAAATCTCCTACGCCCACCACAGATAGGGACCGAACTGTCTCGCGACGTTCTGAACCCAGCTCACGTACCGCTTTAATAGGCGAACAGCCTAACCCTTGGGAGCTTCTACACCCCCAGGATGCGATGAGCCGACATCGAGGTGCCAAACCGGAGCGTCGATGTGAACTCTTGACTCCGATCAGCCTGTTATCCCCGGCGTACCTTTTATCCGTTGAGCGATGGCCCTTCCATACAGAACCACCGGATCACTAAGGCCTGCTTTCGCATCTGCTCGACTTGTTGGTCTCGCAGTTAACCTGGCTTATGCCTTTGCACTCGTCGGCGGATTTCCAAGCCGCCTGAGCCAAGCTTCGCGCGCCTCCGTTACTGTTTAGGAGGCGACCGCCCCAGTCAAACTACCCGCCTTCCACTGTCCCTCGCCCGGTTTACGGGCGGAGGTTAGAACCACAGAACGATCAGGGTGGTATCTCACCGTTGGCTCCTCCGAGTCCGAGAACCCGAAATCAAAGCCTCCCACCTATCCTGCGCAGACCGCCCCATAGTTCCATGAAAGGGTATAGTAAAGGTGCACGGGGTCTTTCCGTCTAGTGGCGGGCACCCGGCGTCTTCACCGGGACCACAAGTTCGCCGGGCGGCAGGTTAAGACAGTTCTCAGATCGTTACGCCATTCGTGCAGGTCGGAACTTACCCGACAAGGAATTTCGCTACCTTAGGACCGTTATAGTTACGGCCGCCGTTCACCGGGGCTTCAGTTCAAAGCTTCGCCTTGCGGCTGACCTCTCCCTTTAACCTTCCGGCACCGGGCAGGCGTCAGCCCCTATACGTCGTTTTCGACTTTGCAGAGACCTGTGTTTTTGTTAAACAGTCGCCTGAGACTATTCACTGCGGCCCACTTGCGTGGGCACTCCTTCTCCCGAAGTTACGGAGCTAATGTGCCTAGTTCCTGAACATACCATCACCCGAGCGCCTTAGAATATTCTTCTCGTCCACCTGTGTCGGTTTGTGGTACGGATACCTTGCTTCTCCTTAGAGGCTTTTCCTGGCAGACGACCCGGCGGATTTACCTATCCGGATCTCCCTTCACCCTGGATTGAAACCATTGCGCACCAGAGCTTACGGTCTGCGTCCCCCCTTCGGTCTTGATCGAAACAAGGTAGTGCAGGAATATTAACCTGCTGTCCATCCGCTACGCCTTTCGGCCTCGCGTTAGGCTCCGACTAACCCTGAGCGGATTAACCTTTCTCAGGAATCCTTAGACTTACGGCGACCAGGGTTCGCACCTGGTTTCTCGCTACTTATGCTGGCAGAGTCACTTCCCAACGCTCCAACCCTTCTTTCGATAGATCTTCACAGCGTTGAGAACGCTCTCCTACCATTCGTATTGCTACGAATCCGTAACTTCGGTATCATGCTTAAGCCCCGTTATATTGTCGGCACCGAGCCGCTCGACCAGTGAGCTGTTACGCTTTCTTTAAAGGATGGCTGCTTCTAAGCCAACCTCCTGGCTGTCTGAGCGTCCCGACTTCCTTTCCCACTGAGCATGGATTTGGGGACCTTAGTTGACGGTCTGGGCTGTTTCCCTTTCGACAATGAAGCTTAGCCCCCACTGTCTGACTCCCTCGCTACACATTCACGGCATTCGCAGTTTGGTTGGATTCGGTAACCTGGGAAGGCCCCTAGTCCAATCAGTTCTCTACCACCGCGACGGACCACGAGAGGCTAGCCCTAAAGCTATTTCGGAGAGAACGAGCTATCACGGAATTTGATTAGCCTTTCACCCCTACCCTCAGCTCATCCAAGCTGTTTTCAACCAACACTGGTTCGGACCTCCATCCGCTGTTACACGGACTTCATCCTGGCCAAGGGTAGATCATCCCGCTTCGCGTCTATTCCCAGCGACTGCATCGCCCTATTCAGACTCGCTTTCGCTACGGCTCGCTTACGCTTAACCTTGCCACTGAGAATAACTAGCCAGCTCATTATGCAATAGGCACGAGGTCAGGCATTCCGGTTGCCCGGCATAGCCCTCCCACTGCTTGTAGGCGTGTGGTTTCAGGTACTATTTCACTCCCCTCGCAGGGGTTCTTTTCACCTTTCCCTCACGGTACTAGTTCACTATCGGTCGCAAGTGAGTATTTAGCCTTACCGGATGGTCCCGGTAGATTCCCGCAGGGTTCCACGTGTCCCGCGGTACTTAGGAGCCACTGGAAGGAGGATTGCATTTTCACCTACGCGGCTGTCACGCTCTATGGCCGGCCTTTCCAGACCGTTCGATTAACACTTTCCTATCCCTCTTTTAACCTGCCGATCGCTTCGTTGCCGAAGCGACCCGCAGATTATTGTGGTCCTGCAACCCCAAGCTCTCCTTTCGAATCGCCTGGTTTAGGCTTTTCCGATTTCGCTCGCCACTACTATCGGAATCACGGTTGTTTTCTCTTCCTTCGGGTACTGAGATGGTTCACTTCCCCGAGTTCGCCCGATCCACCTATGAATTCAGCGGAACGTAGCGGGTGTTCGCACCCGCTGGGTTTCCCCATTCGGAAATCCCCGGATCACAGCCTGTTAGCGGCTTCCCGAGGCTTATCGCAGCTGACCACGTCCTTCATCGCCTACTTGCGCCAAGGCATCCACACACACGCCCTTAGTAGCTTGACCATAAAATCTACTTCACACACACAAAGCCGGCGTCCGGCTTGCTCCGCCCCCATAACTGCCGGGAACGATCTGGGCCAACACGCCGCTCATGAACGCTACTTCTTCGCGCTACATACTTGTGTTTAATTAATGCCCGTCAATATTCAGTTGTCAAAGATCGATTGGATTTCAAGAATCCAGGAGTCGGGAGTCAAGAAGTCACAATGCAATCCGCATTCTGTCTCCTGACTTCTTACTTCTGGCTTCTTTCCTTTGGTGGGCCTGGGTAGAGTCGAACTACCGACCTCACCCTTATCAGGGGTGCGCTCTACCAGCTGAGCTACAGGCCCAAGGGATAGAACGCCGGCCGAGCGAAAAGTCCCGCCGGTCCGGCTCCACAACACTGGTGGAGCTGGTCGGGATCGAACCGGCGACCTCCTGAATGCAAATCAGGCGCTCTCCCAGCTGAGCTACAGCCCCATTTCAGCCGCGCATGCGCGGCCGGAAATCTAATCGAGGCCAGTTGGATACAGAAGCCATGAGACAAGCCCACGGCCTTTTCGGAAAACTCGAGGAACTCCAAGTGGAGATTGGGAGCGGGCTCCCGGAAAGGCGCGCCTTGCCCAAAACCGAAGTCTTGGATGGGACTAACCTGACCGGTGCTTGGAGTGGAACGGCTGCTTCTTACTTGATCCTGCGTACATTAACAGAGATCGTATTTCGGAAACTCCACCCACGTTCTCTCTTAGAAAGGAGGTGATCCAGCCGCAGGTTCTCCTACGGCTACCTTGTTACGACTTCACCCCAATCATGGATCATACCTTGGGCCGCTGCCTCCCTTGCGGGTCAGCCTGCAGACTTCTAGTACAATCCACTTTCGTGATGTGACGGGCGGTGTGTACAAGGCCCGGGAACGTATTCACGGCAGCGTGCTGATCTGCCATTACTAGCGATTCCAGCTTCATGCAGGCGAGTTGCAGCCTGCAATCCGAACTGAGAACGGTTTTCTGCGATTGGCTCCCCCTTGCGGGTTTGCAGCGCTTTGTACCGTCCATTGTAGCACGTGTGTAGCCCTGGACATAAAGGCCATGAGGACTTGACGTCATCCCCACCTTCCTCCAGCTTATCGCTGGCGGTCTCCTGCGAGTTCCGTTCTTGCGAACATGGCAACACAGGACAAGGGTTGCGCTCGTTGCGGGACTTAACCCAACATCTCACGACACGAGCTGACGACAGCCATGCAGCACCTCGACTGGACCCCCTTGCGGGGTAGTAATGTTTCCACCACCGTTGACCAGCCGTTCGAGCCCAGGTAAGGTTCTTCGCGTTGCGTCGAATTGAACCACATGCTCCACCGCTTGTGCGGGCCCCCGTCAATTCCTTTGAGTTTCAGCCTTGCGACTGTACTCCCCAGGCGGCATATTTAACGCGTTAGCTCCGGCACGGATCAACTGAATGACCCACACCAAATATGCATCGTTTAGGGCGTGGACTACCAGGGTATCTAATCCTGTTTGCTACCCACGCTTTCGTGTCTCAGCGTCAGTTGCGGTCCAGAGAGCCGTCTACACCACCGGTGTTCCTCCCGATATCTACGCATTTCACCGCTACACCAGGAATTCCACTCTCCTCTCCCGCACTCAAGCCGCTCAGTATTCGGCGCACCCTCCCAGTTGAGCCGGGAGATTTCACACCAAACTTAAGCCACCGCCTACACACCCTTTACGCCCAGTAACTCCGAACAACGCTCGCTGCCTACGTATTACCGCGGCTGCTGGCACGTAGTTAGCCGCAGCTGCTTCTGCAGGTACCGTCATCATCTTCCCTGCCGAAAGAGCTTTACACCCCGAAGGGCTTCATCGCTCACGCGGCGTCGCTGCATCAGGGTTTCCCCCATTGTGCAAGATTCCCCACTGCTGCCTCCCGTAGGAGTCTGGCCCGTGTTTCAGTGCCAGTGTGGCCGTGTGCCCTCTCAGGCCGGCTACCGATCTTTGCCTTGGTAGGCTCTTACCCTGCCAACTAGCTAATCGGCCGCGGACTCCTCTCTCAGCGCATTGCTGCTTTCTCCTCACGGACTTATGCGGTATTAGCCACGGTTTCCCATGGTTATTCCACACTAAGAGGTAGATCATCCACGTGTTACTCACCCGTACGCCACTTTACTCACTGGATTGCTCCAGCTTTCTCGTTCGACTTGCATGTGTTAGGCGCGCCGCCAGCGTTGATTCTGAGCCGGGATCAAACTCTCATTGAAATTAATGAGAATGGCCAGGACTAGCCCGGCCTAATTCGCTCCGCTTTTACTCAGAGTTCTCTGACGAGTTTTCCTTACTGCATCCAACCAGATTGTCAAAGATCTGCGCAGCCCGCGCCCGGCATCGATAATACCGGAGCTGGCTGCAGGCCTCGAAACTTGATGTCGGCAGCGCCCACAAAGATGGACACCACCGAAGAAGTCGGAATTTCAAAAAGAGCCAAACAGGAAGGCCGTATTCCACTTCCCCGGTGGCCCGGGAAAGCTTTGTTACCATTCCTTACAGAGGTCTCTCTATTTGTACCACTCTTCGCCCAGCAGTTGCAAACACCGTCTGCGAACCGGTAGACCTCAAATTGGGCGGCTTTGTTAGAATATCAGAGTTTCAAGACGATGTGCAACATATTTTCAAGAAAATGACGACTATTACGTAATCATCTGAAAACAGGCGTCTTATAAATCGGCATCCGACCCCGTCGCTTGTTACAATGAGAGCCATGCGGCTGGCTTTCGTGGCATTCCTGGCGCCGCTGGCGCTCGCCGGGCAGAATTCGCCCTCGGCCGCTGCTCCCGCAAAACCGGGTCTGGAAGCCGCCGCTCCCCTGCTGGCGCGGGTCGGCGAAGAGGCCGACGCGATGGCGCACAACATCCCTAGAACGCTGACGCTCGAAACGCTGGAACAGCGCAGCCTCCGCCCTCCGGCGCGCTTCCGGCCGCGCGCTGGAGCCGCCGCCACTGCGCCCGCGGTGCGCTCCACGGTGCGGCAAATCGTTTCCGAATACAGCGTCGGCACGTTCAAGGAAACCGATCCCGGGGACCTGCATGAGTTTCGCCAGGTGGTCGCGGTGGATGGGCAACCGGTGCAAACCGAGGAGAGCGCGCGGCGCGCCTTATCGCTCGGCATGCAGTCGCCGAGCGACCGTGTCCGCAAGCGAATGCTGGAGCAGTTCGCCCAACACGGCCTGGTGGATATCGCCACCGACTACGGTCTCATTTTGCTCGAATTCACGCGGCGCGGTTGGGAAAACCTGCAATTCGGTCCCTCCGAGAACGCGCGGCTGGGAACTTGTGCGGCCGTCGTGCTTGGATGGAAGCAACTCTCGACCGCCGGCGGCGAGCTGGAATTCCATGGACGGCGGGCGGTGCGCCAATCGCTCCAGGGCCGGCTCTGGATGCGCAAGGCCGATGGATTGCCGCTGCGCGTGGAAGCGTGGGCGGAGGTCGAGGACGGCGGCCGCGCCGTGCGCGACCAGGCCAGCGTGGATTACGTGATGTCGCCCCACGGCTTTTTGACGCCGGCTTCGGTGGTGCACCGCCATTCGGTGGACGGGCAGTTGATGACGGAAAACCTCTACCGGTATGCGCCCTTCAAAATGTTCAGCGCCGAGGCGGACATCAAATTCACCGAAGCGCCGGAGCCGCCGCCCGCACCGCCGAAGCCATGACGCACATACTGTACCTGCACGGGTTCGCCTCCGGTCCGGGATCGAGCAAGGCACACTTTTTCTCGCGGCGCTTGGAAGCCGCCGGAGCGCACGTGGCGGCGCTCGATCTGGCGCGCGGCGATTTCGACCACCTCACCATCACCGGCCAATTGCAAGCGGTCGATGAAGCGGTGGCCGGCGAACCGGTGGCCTTGATGGGATCCAGCATGGGAGGCTACGTGGCTGCGCTTTATGCCGCGCGCCACGCCGAAGTGACGCGGCTGGTCCTGCTGGCGCCGGCCTTCGGTTTTGCCCGCCGCTGGCCGGAACGCCTGGGACACGAAGCCGTGGAAAACTGGCGCCGCACCGGCTGGATGGAGGTGTTCCACTACGCCGAAGGCCGCCACCGCTCGATCTCCTATGCGCTGTTGGAAGACGGCGCGCAATATGAGGACTACCCGGATTTCACGCAGCCGGCTTTGATCTTTCACGGCGCGCAAGACGATGTGGTTCCGGCTGAGCTGTCGCGCCGCTTCGTGGCGGCCCATCCCAACGCCGTGCTGGAGATCGTCGATTCCGGCCACGAGATGCTGAACGTGTTGGATTCGATCGCGCCCAAGGTGACCGAATTCTTGCGGTAGGGCATGCTTAAAAGAGGCTGCTGAAAAAGTAAGTCTCTGATAGGTCCGCAGCCGTTCCGGAGGGGCTTCAGGGGTTTTCTTGCACCGGGATCATGGGGTTTCGGGCCCCCGGGGGCCCTTTTGTGCCCATCCGGGCA